>R20__coassemble_66_pt1 | contig 78860 bp, 73 predicted proteins | sample R20__metabat2_high_PE_036 | metagenome-assembled genome bin R20
TTGAAGCCCAGCGGTTTGTCCTTGAGGTAGGTCTCGTGGACAATGAGAGGAAAAGCATACGACATTGCAAAATTGGCTTTTTGGTTAGCATCAACAAAAAACATGGCGTTTTCCTCGCCTTCACTGCAAGATAGTTATATTTCCTGAGTGGATTTGAATAGAATTGTGGTGATGTTTACGATAAAATTTATACAACAGAATAGGCATTCTGTCAAGAAATGGCTGAATAAAAATTATTCGGTGCATTCATGCATATAAGAAACTTGCAGAATGCCGCTGTATAGACTTAAAAGGAGGAGATTCTCATGTACAAAGTAGACCTCAACAGCGACTTGGGTGAAAGCTTCGGCGCGTACAAGATCGGTCTTGATGAAGAAGTGATCGCTCATGTCTCCTCGGCAAACATCGCCTGCGGCTACCACGCCGGCGACCCGCTGGTCATGGATAAGACGGTTGCTGCCGCCAAGGCAGCCGGTGTCGCCATCGGCGCTCACCCCGGCTATCCCGATCTGATGGGCTTCGGCCGCCGCAACATGGTTTGCTCGCCGAAGGAAGCAAAGGCGTACGTCAAGTATCAGCTCGGCGCACTCATGGCCTTTGCCAAGACCTATGACCTCAAGCTCCAGCACTGCAAGCCCCACGGCGCCCTCTACAACATGGCCGGTAAGGACATGGATCTTGCCCTCGCCATCGCGGAAGCGATCGCCGAGGTCGACAAGGACATCATCCTGCTCGGCCTTGCCAACAGCAAGATGATCGAAGCGGGCAAGCAGGTGGGTCTGCGCGTCGCGAGCGAAGTGTTTGCCGACCGCGCCTATCAGGCGGACGGCTCCCTCGTTCCCCGCAAACTCCCCGGCGCTGTCATCCACGATGCCGACGAAGCCATCGCCCGCACGGTGCGTATGGTCAAGGAGGGCAAAGTCACCGCCATCACCGGCGAAGAAGTGCCTCTGGATGCCAACTCCATCTGCGTCCACGGCGACAACCCCTCCGCAGTTGAGTTCGTCAAGAAGATCCGCGCGACGCTGATCGCCGAAGGCGTGAAGATCGCCCCCATCTCCGAAATCGTCTAAAAAAGAGAGAAAACCCGCTTTACGCGGAAAATAAAAATTTAGGAGGTAATCACTATGAGCAACAATCCCAGCGAGCTGAACAAGACGAGCAAGCCCAGCCTGTCCGTTCTGTTTGGTGCGGCATTCCTGATGGCGACGTCCGCCATCGGCCCCGGCTTCATGACCCAGACTTCCAAGTTCACCGCGGAACAGGGCGCGAAGCTCATCCTTGTCATCCTTCTCGTTATCTGCATGGACATCGTCGCCCAGATGAACATCTGGTCCACCATTTGCGTCGCCAACAAGCGCGCACAGGACATTGCGAACACCATGCTCCCCGGTCTCGGCGTTTTCATTGCCATTCTGGTCGCCATCGGCGGTCTGGCATTCAACGTCGGTAACTGCGGCGGCGTCGCTCTTGGCTTCAACGCCATGTTCGGTATTCCCGAAAAGATCGGCTCCGTCATCGCCGGTGCCCTCGGCATTCTGATCTTCGCCAACAAGAGCGCCAAGACCATTATGGATAAGGTCTCCACCGCTCTTGCCGCGATCATCCTCGGCACCATTCTGGTCGTTGCCATCATCTCCCAGCCCCCTGTTGGCGACGTTGTCGGCAGCTTCAGCCAGATCGGCGAAATTCCCTCCATGTTCACCTGCATCACCACCCTGCTCGGCGGCTCCTGCGGTGGCTACATCGCCTTCTCCGGTGCCCACCGTCTGATGGATGCCGGCACCTGCGGTGCTGAGAACGTCGGCAACGCCCGCAGAAGCGTTCTGATGGGCTGCTGCACCTCCGGTGTTGTCCGTATCCTCCTGTTCCTTGCCGTCCTCGGTACCTGCACCGCCGGCGGCGTTTGGGTCGCTGAGAATGCTGACGCCATTGCCAACGCCGGTAACCCCGCTGCTGAGGCCTTCCGTCTCGCTGCCGGCACCATCGGCTACAAGATGTTCGGTCTGTGCCTGTTCTCCGCCGGTATCTCCTCCGTCATCGGCGCTGCCTTCACCTCCGTCTCCTTCCTCAAGACCCTGCATCCCTTCATCGGCAAAAACGAGAAGTGGTTCGTCATCGGCTTCATCACTTTCTCCACCATCATCGCTGCCACCCTCGGCAATGCCGGTAAGCTCCTCGTTCTCGCCGGTGCTGTCAACGGTCTGATCCTCCCGATCACCCTCGGCACGATGCTGCTTGCTTCCCGCAACAAGAAGGTCGTCGGCGAAGACTACAAGCACCCCATGTGGCTCACCGTCCTCGGCTTTGTCGTGTTCGTCCTCGCTGCCTACATCGGCATCAAGGCCGTCCCCGGCATCCTGAACCTCTTCAAGTAATTTACAAACCAATGCAGCGGAGCGCTCTGCGCTCCGCCGCAATTTAACCACAGACTCCAAGAAAGGACGTAAACCATGGCTGATGTAAGATTTCTGCTCAGCGGCGACACCGCGCTGACCGCAGAATTTGGCAACGAGATCAGCGAGAGCATCAACGCGCAGATCCGTGCCTTCAACATCGCGCTGGAGAACGCGAAGATCGCCGGTATCGTCGAGACCGTGCCGACCTACCGTTCTCTGATGATCCACTATGATCCGGGCGTCATTTCTTATAACGCTCTGGTCAAGAAACTGCAGGGACTTCTCACGCAGCTTGACAAGATCGAGATCCCGCCCTCCGATGTGCTGGAAATTCCGGTTCTGTACGGCGGGGAAGAGATGGGTCCCGACCTCAAGTTCGTGGCGGAAAACGCCGGCAAGACGGAGAAGGAAGTCATCGACATCCACACCTCCACCGAGTATCTCATCTATATGCTCGGCTTCACGCCCGGCTTCACCTACCTCGGCGGTATGGACGAGTCCATTGCAGCCCCGCGTCTCAAGCAGCCCCGTGTCAAGATCCCCGCTGGCTCCGTCGGTATCGCCGGCAAGCAGACGGGCGTCTATCCCATCGACTCCCCGGGAGGCTGGCAGCTCATCGGCCGCACCCCCGTCAAGATGTACGATCCCAACCGCGAGACCCCGATCCTGCCGCAGGCCGGTCAGTACATCAAGTTCCGCGCCATCGACCAGGCGGAATACGATAAGATTGCCGCGGAAGCGGAAGCAGGCACCTACGTCTGCAAGACCTATCCGAGAAAGGAGGCCGCGAAATGAGCATCACCATTCTCAATCCCGGTCTTCTGACCACGGTACAGGACTTTGGCCGTACCGGTTACCAGCAGTTCGGCGTGCCCGTTTCCGGCGCCGTCGATCCCCGTGCCATGAGCATTGCCAACATCCTTGTTGACAACAACGAGGACGAGGCTGTGCTGGAGTGCACGATGATGGGCCCCCAGATCCGTTTCAACGTCGCCAACGTCATCGCCATCACCGGCGGCGACCTCGGTCCCACCGTTGACAATCAGCCCATCGCCAACTATGCCGCCGTCCGCGTCGAAGCAGGGCAGACGCTCCGCTTCACCGCGCTGCGCTCCGGCTGCCGCGCCTACATCGCGTTCGCCGGCGGTCTGGACATCGCCCCCGTCATGGGCAGCCGCTCCACCTATATGAAGGCGAAGATCGGCGGCTTCGAGGGACGCAAGCTCCAGAAGGACGATACCATCGGCTTTCGCGCACCCAATCCCGACCTGCGCGGTCTGAACGTGCGTCACATCTGGCCGGAATTCGTTCCGCGCGCAGAGTATATCATCCGCGTGGTCCTCGGTCCGCAGGACGATATGTTCACCGAGCACGGCATTGACACCTTCCTGAACGAACCGTACATCGTCACGCCCGAGTTTGACCGCATGGGCTGCCGTCTCGACGGCGAGGTCATCGAGCACAAGGGCGAAAGCGGCGACATCATTTCCGACGGTATCGCCTTCGGCGCCATTCAGGTGCCGACTGCCGGCAAGCCCATCATCATGCTTTCCGACCGTCAGACGACCGGCGGCTACACCAAGATCGCCAACGTCATCTCCGCAGATTTCCGCATCCTCGCGCAGCTCAAGGCCGGTGACAGAGTCCGCTTTGTCAAGGTCAGCGTCGCTGCCGCACAGGATGCTCTGCTCACCCAGCGTGCCGCGCTCAAGACGCTGCGCACCGCAGTGTCCCGCGCTTAACCAAAAATATCTAAAAAAGGAGAAATACCATGTCGTTTGATATTACCCCTTATATTAACATGAAGCCCTCTGAGGTCCGTCAGATCATCCGTGAAGGCAAGATCGACTTCCCGACCTCCGGTATGTGCGCCGGTTACGCGCAGGCCAACCTCGTCATCCTGCCCCCCGAGTATGCTGCCGATTTCGAGGAATATGCCAAGAAGAACCCGTTCCCGTGCCCCATCCTTGAGATCATCAAGGGCACGCCCGAGACGCACGCCATGGGCGAGGGCGGCAACATCTGCACCGACATCCCCAAGTACCGCATCTATCGTGACGGCAAGTGGACCGGCGAAGAGCTGACCGACGTTTCCGAGTACTGGAAGGAAGGCTATGTCGGCTTCCTGATCGGTTGCTCCTTCTCCTTCGAAGAGGCTCTGCTCCGCGAGGGCATCGAGGTTCGTCACATCGCGCAGAAGCGCAACGTCCCGATGTTCAAGGTGCCCCTGTTCCAGACGGTTCCCGTCGGCCCGTTCAGTGGTCCCACCGTCTGCTCCATGCGTCCGATGACTCCCGAAAACGCCAAGAAGGCGTACGAGATCACCGTCAAGATGCCCAACGTCCACGGCGCTCCCTATCACATGGGCCCCGCTGCCGCGATCGGTGTCGATGCGATGAAGCCCGACTTCGGTGATGCCGTTGACATCTACGAGGGTGAAATCCCTGTGTTCTGGCCCTGCGGCGTGACGCCTCAGGCTGCCGTCGAGAACGCCAAGCCCCCCATCATGATCACCCACGCTCCCGGCCATATGTTCATCACGGACATTGTCAACAGCGAGCTCAACGACTATCTGGAAGCCCAGAAGAACAAGTAATCCAACATTTCTCTCTTTTGAGGGGCACGGCTTACGCCGTGCCCCTCAGCTTATTTTCCGACAGCCTCCCATTTTGTTTTTGCGCGGTGGACTTGACAAACCGAAAAAAGCTCTGTATAATAAACGCGAATAAGGCAATGAAGAGAAGAGTACGCATGGCGAAACGCTTCAGAGAGTCTCGGATGGTGAAAAGAGACGCGGGAAACGATGCGGAAGATGGTCTCGGAGCTGCGCACCGAACGTTAACGCGCAAGGCTGCGATGGGAGCGCCCATTATAGCGTCAGGGTATGAATGTACCTGCGGAGGCCCGTTTCGTGAGAAATGGGTGAATCAAGGTGGTATCACGTGAGTTTGCGCTCTCGTCCTTGAGTATACTCAGGGGACGGGAGCTTTTTTCGTCCCAAAAACAAAAATGTGGAGGAATTGTAACATGAAAAAACAAGCTAATCCCAAGGCGCTTCTGCCCATTCTGGTCTTTTTGATCCTGTATCTGGGTCTGGGTATCGTATTTGAATATGTGATGAAGATCTCCATGGGCTTCTATTCCATCCCCATCGTGGTCGTGTTTCTCATTGCGCTGCTCGTCGCGTGCCTGCAGAACAAGGCGCTTTCCTTTGACGAAAAGCTCGTCGTCATGGGGCAGGGCGTGGGCGATAAGAACATCATCACCATGATTCTCATCTTCCTCGCTGCGGGTGTGTTTGTCGGCGTGACCGGCCGTTCCAGCGCGGAGGCGGTGGCCTACTTCCTGCTCTCCGTCACGCCCGCATGGACGGCGGTCGCGGTGCTGTTCATCGCGTCCTGCTTCGTCTCCACCGCCATGGGTACCTCCTGCGGCACGATCACGCTGCTCGTCCCCATCGCCGTCGCGGTTTCCAATGTCTCCGGCTTCTCGCTTGCGCTTTGCATCGGCTCCGTGATGGGCGGCGCCATGTTCGGCGACAACCTCAGCTTCATTTCCGACACCACCATCGCCGCCTGCAACACGCAGGGCTGCGAAATGAAGGATAAGTTCCGCGCCAACTTCAAGATCGCGCTGCCCGCCGCGATCGCAACGCTTGCGCTGATTTTGGTATTCTCCCGCAGCGCCGGCATCGGTCAGGTCGAGATCCCCGGCTACAATATGTTGCTGCTCATCCCGTACGTGCTGGTGCTCGTCGGCGGCATCATCGGCTGGAACGTCTTTGTCGTGCTGCTCATCGGCATCGTCTCCGGCATCGTCATCACTGTTGCCACCGGCACGGTGGACGCGCTCGCGCTGCTTGGCAACATGGGCTCCGGTGCCTCCGGTATGTTTGAAACGATCCTCGTCACCGTTCTCGTGTCCTCTATGTGCGGTCTCATCCGTGAATACGGCGGCTTTGAGGCGCTGCTCTCCTTCATCCGCAATACCTTCAAGGGCGGCGTCGGCGGTCGTCTCGGTGTGGGACTGCTCGTCGGTGCGATGGACATCGCCACCGCGAACAACACTGTTGCCATCGTTATGGCGGGCCCCATTGCCAAGGAGATCAGCGAGGAATACGGCATTACCCCGAAGGAAAGCGCATCGCTTCTTGATACCTTCTCCTGCATCTTCCAGGGCATTATCCCTTACGGCGCACAGATGCTGCTCGCCATTTCCGCCGCAGCCGAGCTCGGCGGCGCGGTCTCGGCGTTCGATATCATCCCGTTCCTGTTCTATCCGTATCTGCTGGCGGTCAGCTCCGTGGTGTTCATTTTCATCCACGCGAAAAAGAATGGATAACACACAAAAAATACATCAAAAAAGGACTGCTCAAGCAGTCCTTTTTTTGTCGCAGTATTAACGGATTATTCACAGCTTTTCGGTTGACAGGAGAGGGGAGCGTGCGTATAATTTATGACAGGTTGTCATTTTACGACAATGTGTCATATATTGACATGTTGCGATAACGAGGAGGCGAAAGTATGCCAAGCAGTACATTTTTCCGCTTACCGCAGGAAAAGCGCGAGCGGCTGCTGTGCGCGGCGACGGAGGAGTTTGCCCGCACGACGTTTGCCGAGGCGTCCATCAACCGCATCGTGCAGGGCGCGCGCATTCCGCGTGGGAGCTTTTATCAGTATTTTGAGGGGAAAGAGGATTTGTTTTTCTTCCTGCTTGAGAGTATGAAAGAGAGCTATATCCAAACGCTGGAGCGCGCGCTCATTGAGGTCAACGGCGACATTTTTGAAATGCCGCTGCGGATGTTCGATCTGCTCATTACCGCGGACGGCGAGCCTGTCCCGGAGCTTGCTCCGTGCGTCAAGATCCTCAAGCTCAATCAGAGCATGGACGTGCACGGAATGTTGGAGGGGAACGCCGAGCTCGTTTTGCCGCAGCTTTTTGAGAAGCTCGACCGATCAACTCTTTGCAGACAGGACGAGGACTTTATCACAAACGTGTTCCATCTTTTGATCTTCGCGCTGGTGTGCAGTATGCTGGAAACGCTGTGGGACAAAAGTAAGTATGCCCATCAGCGCAGTATCCTGACGGAGCGCGTGGAGATCATACGAAACGGCAGCGGAAAGGCAGGAGGGAAGAATCAATGAAACGAAAATGGATGGCTATACTGCTCGCGTCGGCGATGATACTCTCCCTTTTGAGCGCATCCGTCGTGGCGGCTGACGAAAAAGAAACGAAAACCGTAAACGAGACCAAAACCGAGGAGACCGAAGCGGAAGAAGCGGCTGCGGTGCAGGTTCCCGAGGGAACACTCACGTTCGAAAGCCTCGAAAAGCGAGTAAAGGAAAAGAACTATACAGCACTTGCGCTGGGCGAGAGCATCAAGAGCATCGACGAGCTCGACTATAAGAAACTCGAAAACCTGATGCGTGACGGGCTCAACGAGATCGCAGACCTGCAGTGGAATATGACGCAGCTTGTCAGCGGAACAAATCAGGCAATCAATGGGCTGATTACAACGTATAGAGCGATTGAAGCTGATAATGCTGATATTCTTGCGCCTGTTTTAGAGCCATCGAGAACCATGCTGAATTTGTATGTTGAGAGTATCCCACAGCAGACGACGATGATGCTTGAGCAGCAGTATGATGCAACAAGAAAACAGTTGGACGATCTGAAAAGCGGCAAGCTCAAGCAGACGAACGACGGCGCAAAGCTCCAGCTTGAGACCATGCAAAATCAGATCGTGATGGGGGCGGAGTCGCTGTACATCACGCTCCTCGGCTTAGAGCGCAGCGACGCCGCTCTTACGCGCTCGCTCGAAGCGCTTGACCGCACGCTTGAAGAGATGGAGCTGCGCCATCAGATGGGGCAGATCTCCGAATTACAGCTCTTGCAGGTCAAGTCCGGCCGCACGCAGCTCGTGAGTGGTCAGCAGACGCTGCAGATGAACATTGACCTGATGCGAATGCAGCTTAATGCCATGATCGGCGAGGACGTGGACGCGAAGCTGACGCTTCAGCCGCTCGCTGCCGTGACGCAGGAGCAGCTTGACGCGATGAACCTCACTGTCGAATATGCGCAGGCGGAAAAGGTGAGCTATGAGGTCTATGCCGCAAAGCAGGCGCGCGACGACGCGGAGGAAGCCTACAAGGACGCGAAGAATGAATACGGGAGCAATTCCAATAATCCGGAGTTTACAAAGGCTAAGACTGCGTGGAAGGCAGCGCCGTACACCTACGATGCCGCGATGCAAAGCTTTTCGCTCAAGTTCCGCACGCTCTACGCGCAGGTAAAGGACGACGCACAGGTGCTTGACGCGGCGCGCGCAGCGCTCACGCTGGAGCAGAGCGAATATAAGGCTGCACAGCTCAAATATCAGCAGGGCGCACTGTCGCACAATGCGCTGCTCGATGCCGAGAATGATCTGCTGAGTGCGCAGGACACCGTTGCGGACGCGCAGTCCGACCTTTACAGCGCATACAATAACTATCACTGGGCCGTTGCCTACGGCATTCTGAACTGAGAGGTGAAGCGAAATGGATAAAAAGCGTTTGGCAGCACTGCTGCTTGCCCTCGGCATGACGCTGAGCCTCTGCGCCTGTGGGAAAGAAAATACGGAAGAAGAAAAAGCGGGCGTTGCCGTGCAGGTGGAAACGGTCGCCTCCGGCGACATTTCGACGGAGCATCGTGTCACCGGTAGCGTCAGCGGCTCCGACGCGGCGACGGTCTACGTGGAGGACAAAGCCGTCTGCACGGCGGTCTATGTTCATGAGGGACAGCAGGTGAAAGCGGGCGACAAGCTCTTTGCCCTCAAGGACAGCCCCGCGTTTGCCAGCTACAATGCCGCAGATGCGACGTACTTAAGCACGGTTGCAAGCTATTTTGACCAGCAGGGCATCTTTGATCAGCAGATCGCACTGTACAAGAAGCTCTGGAATAACGCACAGCAGCTTTATAACATCGGCGCCGCGTCCAGACTCGAGGTCGAGCAGGCGGAGCTGCAGTATAAAAGCACCGTTGCCCAGCGCGATGCAACCCTCATGCAGATCGAGCAGGGACTTGGGCAGTACAAGGCATATCAGGAGGGGAAATCTCTGCTCGAGCAGGACAAGGACGGCAACGTGCTCGCGCCGTTTGACGGCACCGTCGATGCGATGAGTCTTCTCGCCGGAGAGGAGCTTTCCGGCGAATATCCGGTTGCCGTGCTCCTCAGCGGCGGGCAGATGAAGGCCACGTCCTATGTGTCCGAGTCGCTGGTGCCGCATCTTAAGGTCGGCAGCGAGGCGCTTGTTAAGATCAGCGCCATCGGCGCTGAGGTAAAGGGAACGGTCCGTTCCGTGAGCGAGGAGCCCAACCAGCAGACGCGTCTGTATGTTGTCAGTGTCGAATTGCCTGACGGCATTGATGGCATCGCCTCCGGACTTTTTGCCGACATCACGTTCTACACCGACACCTCCGTCGGCACGGTCATGATCCCCTCCGAGGCGATCCTCACGAGCAACGGTACGCAGTACGTCTTTATTGTGGAGAACGATACCGCAAAATACATTGCCATCGAGACCGGACTTGTCGGCGACGGTGTGACGGAGGTCACTGCCGGACTCAAGGGCGGCGAGACGGTCGTCACTGTCGGGCAGCAGTATCTTGCCGACGGCGACGCGGTGCGCATCGTCTCTGCGGAGGGATAACCGATGAGCATTGCCAAATTCTGCATCAAACACAGGGTGACGACGATCCTTGCGTTTGTCATCATCTCCATCTTCGGCGTCGTGTACACGGGCCAGCTCGAAATGTCGCTGCTGCCGAACATGGAGTTCCCCGCGGCGTACGTCTTCTGCTACTATAACGGCGCGACGCCGAGCGATATGGAGCAGCTCGTCACGCGCCCGCTGGAATCCGCCATCATGTCCGTCCCGGGCGTGGAGTCGATCCAGTCCAACTCGTCAGACAGCATCACGACGGTGCAGATCACCTACGTTGAGGATACGAACGTCGACATCGCCGCGACCAAGCTGCGCGAGAAGTTCGACTCGCTTTCGCTGCCCGATGGCTGCACGTCGCCCTCCATTCTCAATATCAACATCAGTGAGCTTTTGCCGTCCGCCATCATCGCGCTTATGGGCGATGATCTTGCCTCCGTGCAGGATCTCGCCGAGAACACCGTTGGTCCCGCGCTTGAGCGCATTGACGGGGTTGCGTCGGTGAGCGTTTCGGGCGGCGTGGAGCAGCAGATCGCCGTTGAGGTCGACGCCTCGCGTGCCGCGGGATATGGCCTCTCCAACAGCTACATTTCTCAGATCCTCGTTGCCGACAACCTCCTGTTCCCGGGCGGTGAGGTACAAAACGGCAGCAAGTCACTCACCGTTTCCACCAGCGCCCGCTTCCAGTCGGTGGAGGACGTTGCCAACCTCATTCTTCCGCTCCCGACGGGCGGCACGGTGCGCCTAAGCGAGGTGGCGAACGTTGCACTCGAGACCACCGATCAGGATGCCATCGCGCAGATGAACGGCACGCCCTGCGTCATTTTACAGGTCTCCAAGCAGTCGGGCGCGAACGAGGTCTCCACGGCGAAGTCAGTCGATAAAGCGATGAAAGAGCTGAGTGAAAAGCACGACGATATCGTCTACGCCGTGCCGTACCTCGCCAGCGACTACATCAACATCGTGGTTTCCTCCGCCATTGAGAACATCATCCTCGGCGTGGCGCTCGCCGCGATCGTGGTGTTTTTGTTCCTGCGCCGCTTCGGCGCGACGCTCGCCATCTGCGTCTCCATGCCCGTGTGCATCCTTACAGTGTTCGTGCTGATGAACGTGTGCGACCTGACGCTCAACCTGATGAGTCTCGGCGGCATCGCGATGGGCGTCGGCATGATCGTGGATAACTCCATCGTCGTGCTGGAAAACATCTACCGATATAGCGCGGAGGGGCACGACCGCATGACGTCCTGTGTGGACGGCACGAAGGAGGTCATCCTTTCCCTGATGGCGTCCACGCTCACGACCGTTGCGGTGTTCCTGCCGCTCGGCCTTGCCGACGGTCTGGCGGGCATGATCTTCAAGGATTTCTGCCTGACCATCGCGTTTTTGATCCTTGCTTCACTCGTCATTTCCATCACGCTCGTGCCGCTTCTTTGCTACTTCCTGCTCGATGAGACGAAAGCAAAGCAGATGCAGCTCGCGGAAAAGAAAGAGAGCAAATTTGAACAGCTCGGCGAGCGCTTCAACGCCTGGTACACCAAGACGCTCGGCTACTTCGTCCGCCATTTGAAGCAGGGTGTACTGGTCTCCGTTGGGGTACTTCTGATCTTTGTGCTGGTTTGCTTCACCGCGAAGATTGTTCTTTTGCCCGATATGGACATGGGTATGGTTGCCGTCAGCGTGTCGACGCCGACCGGCTCGGAGCTCAAGGATACCGCGGCGATTGCCGACCGCATCGTCGATATCGCGTATAAAGAAGTGCCGGAGATCGAGATGATCTACTACACCTCCGAAGAGGAGTCCGCCTCTGTCAACCTGACACTTGTGGGGCGCAGCGAGCGCTCCCGCACCTCGGTCGAGGTGGCGAACGCGCTGCGCGAACCGCTTAAAGATATTGCCGGCTGCGAGATCAGCATCACGTCCAGCGATATGACGCAGATGATGAGCGGCTCGGGCATCAGCGTGGGCGTCAGCGGCACGGATTATGAGACGCTCAAGATGATCGCCGACGACCTCACGCAGCAGATCTCGGCGCTGCCCGATGCGGTGGATGTCACCAGCAGCATCAGCCGTCAGGTTCCGCAGGTCGAGGTCACGATGAACCGCTCCGCCGCCTCGCAGTACGGCCTGACCGCCGCAACGGTCGGCGCGGCCGTCCGCGGCGAGTTGACCGGCTCCACCGCCACGACCGTCACCATCAACAATAAGGAGATCGACGTTGTCGTCCGCGGCGACGGCGTTTCCGCCAAGAACCTCGACGCGCTGCGCTCCACGCCGATCACGACGCCGATGGGCGGCACGGTGCCGCTTTCCGCCGTGGCAAATGTGGACGTCGTGCTCTCGTCGCAGAGCATTACCCGCGTGGATCAGTCCCGCCGCGTGACGATTTCCGGTGCCAGTGTCAGCGGAGATACCCCCGCGATCACGCGTCAGATCCGCGCCATTCTTGACAATTACACGCTGCCGGAGGGCTATACAGCGGAGATCGGCGGCGAGTACAGCGATATGGTGGAGAACTTCAGCGATTTGGGGCTCGCGCTGCTCGTCGCGGTCGGACTTGTGTACTTTGTGCTTGCCTCGCAGTTTGAGTCGTTCGTCATGCCGATCATCGTCATGATGATCATTCCCATCGCGTTTGGCGGCGCACTCTTCATGCTGCCCGTCACGGGACGCGACATTTCCATGATCTCCATGGTGGCGCTCATTATGCTTGCCGGCACGGTCGTCAACGCGTCGATCATTCTGGTGGACTATATCAAACAGCGGCGCGACCGCGGCGAGAGCAGGGAGGACGCCATCCTCCATGCCTGTCCGCTGCGTATTCGCCCTGTGCTGATGACCACGCTTACGACCATTCTTGCGCTCGTCCCGCTGGGCTTCGGTATCGGCGAATCCAATGAGATGATGTCGGATATGGGCGTTGCCATGATGTCCGGTATGGCGTTCTCCACGGTCATCACGCTGCTGTTCACCCCCGTTTACTACTGCGTGATCGACGATATCGGCAAAAAGAAGACAAAGGCTTCGGAGCTGCCGGAACAAGTGGAGTAAAACGCTTCCACACCAAGCGATAAGCAAAAAAGCACGCCGACGGCGTGCTTTTTTGCTGTTGTGTTTTCCGTAATTTGTGATAGAATACAAAATAGTGTATAAGGCGCATTTTGCAGCCATAGCGATAAATCCGCACGGAGGAAGTATTATGGGAGAGTTTGAAGAGTTCAAGGATGATCTGGAGCTCAGCGACGGCGGCGACGAGGTCGTGGAGCGCATCGAGGGACGCGAAACCTACGAGTGGACGCGCTCGCTTGTTGCGGCGGTGCTTATCATCACGCTGGTGTTCACTTTTGCCGTGCGCATGATGGGTGTAAAAGGCCCGTCGATGATCCCGACGCTGCAAAACGGCGACCGCCTCATTGTCATCAATTCCACGATCTGCGGCGACTACCACTCCGGCGACATCGTGATTGCCCGCAAGCTGACCTTTGACGATCAGCCCATCGTCAAGCGCGTCATCGCCGTGCCGGGACAGACGGTCGACATCGACTTCGACCTCGGGCGCGTGTATGTGGACGGTATGGAGCTGGAGGAAGATTACGTCAACGACCTCACCTATCTTGAAGAGGGAACGGAGCTTCCTGTGACGCTGGGGGAGAACGAATACTTCCTCATGGGCGACAACCGCAACCACTCCAACGACAGCCGTGACTATCGCCTCGGCCCAATTGATAAGCGGATGCTCATCGGCAAGGCGGTGTTCGTCCTTTTCCCGGGAAGAGATTACCTGACGGAAAAGCGCGATTTCAGCCGCATCGGACTACTGAAGTAAGGACTAAGAACCATGCAGCTTGACAGTTTGAGTTGGTTTCCCGGTCACATGACCAAAACGCGGCGCATGATCACCGCGGAGCTTGCCAATATGGACGCCGTGTGCGAGATCCTCGACGCGCGAATCCCGCTCTCGTCCCGCAACCCTGACGTGGACGAGTTGACGGCGGGGAAGAAGCGCATCGTGGTTTTGAACCGCGTCGATCAGGCGGACCCCAATATGACGAAGCGCTGGGCGGCGTACTTCCGCTTGCTCGGCTATGCCGTCATCGAGGTCGACGCCAAGTCCGGTGCGGGCGTGAAGCAGTTCGCACCCACCGTGCGCGCGCTCCTCAAAGAGAAGCTCGAGGCCTACGAAGCCAAGGGGCAGGTCGGGCGCGTGCTGCGCGTGATGGTGCTCGGCATTCCCAATGTGGGCAAATCCACGTTTATCAACAAGGTCTCGGGCAGAAAGACTGCCAAGGCCGAGGATCACCCCGGTGTGACGCGCACGAAGCAGTGGGTGCCGGTGGACAAAACGCTGGAGCTTTTGGACACCCCGGGCATCCTGTGGCCGAAATTTGAAGATCCTGAGGTCGGTATTCGCCTTGCGTTCACCGGCGCGATCAAGGACGACGTGGTGGACATCGAGGAGCTTGCCATGCGCCTGATGGACTACCTCGGAAAATATTATCCGCAGGCGATTTCGGAGCGCTATAGGGTCACGCCAGAGGACGGAGACGACGGCTGGGAGCTGCTGCAGAAGGCGGCGCGCAAGCGCGGCTTCCTCATCTCCGGCGGCGAGGTCGATACCGAACGCATGAGCCGGATCTTGCTCGACGAATTCCGCGGTGGCAAGTTAGGACGCTTTACACTGGAAGCTGTGCCGGAGGAAGAAAAATGAGCGTGGATTACACCTTAGAGCGCGCCGCGCTCGCGCAGGGGTATCGGAGCGTGTGCGGTGTGGACGAGGCGGGCGCGGGTCCACTGATGGGGCCGGTGTACGCCGCCGCGGTCATTCTGCCGGAGGACTGCGCGATCGACGGTTTGGACGATTCCAAGAAGCTGACGGAGAAACGTCGCGAGGCGCTGTTTGACACCATCTGCCAAACCGCGCTCGCATACAGCGTTGCCTTTGTGGATGCCAAGGAGATCGACGAGATCGACATTTTGAACGCCCGCATGAAAGCGATGCAGCTCGCGATCGACGGCTTATCTGTGAGCGCGGACTTCGCCCTCATCGACGGCAACCGCGACCACGGCACGAAATGCGCCGTCACGACGCCGCACCGCACCGTCATCGGCGGCGACGGGAAGAGCGTGAGCATCGCCGCGGCGTCGATTTTGGCAAAGGTCAGCCGTGACCGCTTTGTGACGGATGTTTTGGACAAGCAGTACCCGCAGTATCAGTTTGCCAAGCACAAGGGCTACGGCACGAAGCTGCACTATCAAATGCTCGACGCCTACGGCCCCTGCGAGGTGCATCGGATGACGTTCCTCAAAAAGTGGAGGGAGAAGAAGTGACGACCAAGGCAACAGGGGACTGGGGCGAAGCGCTTGTCGCCAACTACCTGCGCGACCGCGGCTATGCCATCATTGCGTCGGGTTTTCGCTGCCGCTTCGGGGAGATCGACCTCATCGCCAAAAAGCGCGGCGTGGTCTGCTTTGTGGAGGTCAAGCTGCGCAGCAATCTGAAGTTCGGTCTGCCGCGCGAATTTGTCACCGCGTCCAAGCAGGAGAAGCTCCGCACGACCGCGCAGTTTTACATGAGCACACACGGTCTTGACGTTCCAGCGCGCTTCGACGTGGCGGAGGTCTATACCGACGCGGAACATACGGCGGAAAATACACGCATCGAATACATCGAAAACGCATTTTAACTCGAAAAAAGCGGAAAGGGGGAACGCTATGGCACTCTACGCGATCGGCGACCTGCATTTGTCGCTCTCTGCCGACAAGCCGATGGACGTGTTCGGCAGCAAATGGGAAAACTATGTCGAGCGCATTGCCGCGGCGTTCTCCGAGCTCTGTGACGACGATGTGATCGTGCTTGCGGGTGATACCTCGTGGGGCATCTCGCTCGCTGAGGCACTTGCGGATTTTAAATTTTTGGACGCGCTGCCGGGAAAGAAGCTCCTGCTCAAGGGCAACCACGACTACTGGTGGGGCACGGCGGCGAAGATGAAGAAGTTCTTTGCGGACAATGGGCTTACCTCGTTTGACATTCTCCACAACAACTGCTTTTTCTACGGCGACCATGCCATTTGCGGTACGCGCGGCTGGTTTTACGAGGAAGAGGCGGCGGGCACGCACACCGGCAAGATGCTCAATCGCGAGGCGCTGCGCCTCGAAGCGTCGCTCACGGCGGCGGAGGGGAGGCCGATCTTCTGCTTTCTGCATTACCCGCCCATTTACCACGGCTACCAGTGCCCCGAGATGCTGAATTTGCTCGACCGCTACGGCGTGGAGCGCTGCTATTACGGGCACCTGCACGGCCCCACGCACGTCCGCGCGTTCGAGGGACGGCGGAATTCGACTGAATACGCCCTTATTTCGGCGGATTATTTACAATTTACCCCCAAAAAAATCTGCGAATAACGGAAAAAGGGGTAGATATTTCCAAAATCCTATGGTACAATACCACTTTGCAAAAGCATGAAATATGCTTAATACGGAGGAAAAAGAAATCATGACTGTGAAAAACACCGAAAAGCTCGAAAAGAGCAGAGTCGCTCTGACCATCGAGGTCGGCGCGGAAGAATTTGAAGCTGCTGTTGCCAAGGCTTACCTCAAGGCACGCAAGCAGATCCGTGTTCCGGGCTTCCGTCCGGGCAAGGCTCCCCGCAAGATGATCGAAAAAATGTACGGCGCAAGCGTATTCTACAGCGACGCTGTGGACATTGCTCTGCCCGAGGCTTATACGCAGGCTGTCGGCGACAGCGGTCTGGATGCCATCGGCTATCCCGAGATCGAAGTCGTCGACGAAGTGACCGCGAACGGCTTTACCTTCAAGGCCATCGTTCCCGTTTATCCCGAGGTCAAGCTCGGCAAGTACAAGGGTCTGACCGCTGAGAAGGACGAGGTCAAGGTCACCGCTGACGATGTCAAGCAGCGCCTCGACGAGATGCTCGAGCGCAATGCCCGCCTCGTCTCCGTGGATCGCAAGGCCAAGCTCGGCGACGTCGCCGTCATCGACTTCGAAGGCTTCGACAACGGCACCGCGTTCGAGGGTGGCAAGGGCGAGAACTATGAGCTCGAGCTCGGCTCCGGCAGCTTTGTTCCCGGCTTTGAAGATCAGGTTGCCGGCATGAAGGCCGGCGATGAGAAGGACATCAACATCACCTTCCCCGAGGATTATCACAAGGATCTCGCCGGCAAGGCCGTCGTGTTCCACGTCAAGGCCAAGGAGATCAAGGCCAAGGAAATGCCCAAGGCGGACGACGAATTTGCCAAGGACGTCTCCGAGTTCGACACCATCAAGGAGCTCAAGGAGAGCATCAAGAAGGAAATCACCAGCGAGCGCGAGAACGCTGCCAAGTTCAGCTTTGAAAACGCTCTTATGGAGCAGGTCGCCGACGGTATCGAGTGCGACATTCCCGACGCCCTCATCGACGAGCAGTGCCGCCGCTTCCTCGACGAGTTCAAGCAGCGCCTCGAGTCTCAGGGCATCCCCTACGACCAGTATTGCAAGATGATGAACATGAGTGAGGAGAAGTTCCTCGCCGACGGCAGAGAACCCGCCGAGAAGCAGGTCAAGCTCGACCTCGCCATGGCAGAGATCATGAAGGTCGAAAACATCGAAGTCTCCGACGAAGAGATCGAGGCCGAGTATCAGAAGCTCGCCGAGCAGTACAAGATGGAGCTCGATATGCTCAAGAAGTATCTCGACACCAACTCCGTCCGCGAGCAGCTCCTGCGTGAAAAGACCATCGCCGTCGTCGTTGACAGCGCCAAGGTCGGCAAGAAGGCCGCAAAGAAGGCGAAAGAACCCAAGGAAGAGAAGGCTGAGAAGAAGCCCGCCGCTAAGAAGACGACCAAGAAGGCCGCCGAGGGTGAGGAGAAGGCCGAGAAGAAGCCCGCTGCCAAGAAGACCACCAAGAAGGCTGCCGAGGGCGAAGAAAAGGCCGAAAAGAAGCCCGCCGCAAAAAAGACGACCAAGAAGGCTGAATAAGCCGGAGATCGGGCAAAATAGAGAGAAAGAACGATCAACCACAAATGCTTTCATTTGTGGTTGATTGTATACATACCGCAAATTTTAACAGGGTATGAACGAAACGGAGGTTACTACTATGAGTTTAGTCCCTTATGTCATTGAACAGACCAACCGCGGCGAGCGCTCCTACGATATTTTCTCGCGTCTTCTGGAGGATCGCATCATCTTCCTCGGCGAGGAGGTCAACGACACGACCGCAAGTCTGATCGTCTCCCAGCTTCTGTTTCTGGAGGCCAAGGACCCCGATAAGGACATTCAGCTCTACATCAACTCCCCCGGCGGCAGCGTGACGGCGGGTATGGCGATTTACGACACGATGCAGTATATCAAGTGTGACGTGTCTACCATCTGCGTCGGCATGGCGGCGAGCATGGGCGCGTTCCTGCTCTCCTCCGGCGCCAAGGGAAAGCGCATCGCGCTGCCCAACGCGGAAGTCATGATCCATCAGCCCTCCGCCGGTACGCAGGGCAAGGTCACCGATATGGAGATCGACGTGGAGCACTTCCTCAAGATCAAGCAGCGTATCAACAAGATCCTCGCCGAGAACACCGGCAAGACGCCGGAGCAGATCAAGGCGGACTCCGAGCGCGACAACTGGATGAGCGCCGAGGAAGCCCAGGCATACGGTCTTGTGGACAAGGTCATCTATAAGAGATAAGGACAGTTTGGTATGAGTGAAGAAAAGAAAAGAGCCATCCGCTGCTCGTTCTGCGGCAAGGACGAGCGGGAGGTCCACCGCATGATCCAGGGCCCCGGCGCCGTCCGCATCTGCGACGAGTGCGTACGGCTGTGCATGGACATCGTGGACGACGGCTATGACGAGCGTCAGGAAGCGTTGGAGGCGCCGGATTCCATCCCCACTCCGCGCGAAATTCACGACGTGCTCGATCAGTATATCATCGGGCAGGAGGCGGCGAAGGTCGCGCTGTCCGTTTCCGTCTACAATCACTACAAGCGTATCTACTTCGGCGGCGGGGACGACGTTGAGCTGCAAAAGAGCAACATCCTGCTCCTCGGGCCAACCGGCTCGGGCAAGACACTCTTTGCCCAGACGCTTGCCCGCATTCTGAAGGTGCCGTTCGCCATCGCGGACGCGACTACGCTCACGGAAGCGGGCTACGTCGGCGATGATGTGGAAAACATCCTCCTGCGCCTCTTGCAGGCGGCGGATTACGACGTGGAGCTTGCCGAGCGCGGCATCATCTACGTTGACGAGATCGACAAGATCGCCCGCAAGAGTGAGAACACCTCCATCACCCGCGACGTGTCGGGCGAGGGTGTGCAGCAGGCGCTGCTCAAGATCGTCGAAGGTACGGTTGCCAACGTCCCGCCGCAGGGCGGACGCAAGCACCCGCATCAGGAATTCATTCAGATCGACACGCACAACATCCTCTTCATCTGCGGCGGTGCGTTTGAGGGCATCGAGAAGATCATTGAAAGCCGCCTCGACCGCAAGAGCATGGGTTTTGAAGCGGAAGTGAAGTCGAAGAACGAAACCGACGAGAGCAAAATTCTGCGCGAGATCCAGCCGCACGATGTTTTGAAGTTCGGCATTATCCCCGAGCTGGTCGGCAGACTTCCCGTCATCACCGCGCTTGACGCGCTGACGCGGGACGATCTCGTCAAGATCCTTACCGAGCCGAAAAATGCGCTCGTCAAGCAGTATCAAAAGCTCCTGTCCTACGACGATGTGGAGCTTACCTTCGACAAGGAAGCGCTGGAAGCCGTCGCAGACAAGGCGATCGAGCGCAAGATCGGCGCCCGCGGTCTTCGCGCCGTGATGGAAGAGCTTTTGATGAACGTGATGTACGAAATTCCGTCCGACCGCACGATTTCGCGCGTGGACATCAAGCGTGAGTGCGTGGAGAAGAAGGAGCAGCCAAAGCTCACGCACCGCACCACAGAGAAAGAAGCGGGGGAGAACGCCTCCGCGTCGTAAGAGAGAATCAAGGAGAAACCCATGGAACCTGTTACCCGAAACCTGCCGACCGTTGCGCTGCGCGGGCTTACCGTGTTCCCCCGCATGAACACGAGCTTTGACGTCGAGCGCGCGATCTCCGTTGCCGCGCTGGAGCGCGCGCTGGAGACGGAGCAGGAGATCTTCCTCGTCACGCAGCGCGAGATCGGCACGGAGCTTCCGGAGGAGAAAGACCTCTACGAGATCGGCACCGTCTCCCGCGTGACGCAGATCCTGCGTGTGTCCGACCGCACCCTCCGCGTGATGATGGAGGGTATCAGCCGCGCGAAGCTCCGCCGACTTTGGCAGCGCGAGCCGTTTTTGCAGGCGCAGGTCGAGCTGATCGAAGAGCCGGAGAGCGTTCGCCGCGGTACACGCACCGAGGCGCTGATGCGCCAGACCTACACGAATTTTGCCGAATACGCAGAGCTGACGCAAAAGCTGCCGGACGAGGTCTATGCGACTATTATGGAAACGGACGAGCCGGGCTATCTTGCGGACTTTATCGCGCAGCAGATCAATTTGCGCTATCAGGACAAGCAGCTCATTCTTGATGAGCTGCAGCCGCTTTCCCGTCTGCGCCGCATGAACGAGCTGCTCGTGCGCGAAGTGAACGTTATCTCCATGGAGCAGGAGATCGAGAGCAAGGTGCGCTCCCGCGTCGGACAAATTCAGAAGGAATTCGTCCTGCGCGAGCAGATCAAGGTACTGCAGCATGAGATCGGCGAGGGAGACACCGACGAGGAGCTGGACGGATACAGCGATCGGATCAAGGCGGCAAAGCTCAGCGAAGAGACCGAGAAAAAGCTCCTCAAGGATGTTGACCGCCTGAGCAAGCAGCCGTTCGGCTCTGCCGAAGCGTCCGTGCTGCGCAACTACCTCGACACCGTGCTGGAAATGCCGTGGGGGATTGAGACAAAGGAGCGCGCGAGCGTTGCATTGGCGAAGAAAATTCTCGATCAGGATCACTTTGGACTGGAGAAGGTCAAGGAGCGCATTCTGGAATTTATCGCCGTCCGTCAGCTCAATCCGGATGCAAAGGGACAGATCTTGTGTTTGGTCGGACCTCCGGGTGTCGGCAAGACCTCGATTGCGCTGTCCGTCGCACGGGCGACGAATCGCAAGGTCGCGCGTCTCTCGCTCGGCGGCGTGCGCGACGAGGCGGATATCCGCGGTCACCGCAAGACCTATATCGGCGCGATGCCCGGTCGCATCGTCGAGGGGATTTCCCGCGCCGGCGCGATGAATCCGCTGCTTGTGCTCGACGAGATTGACAAGCTCTCCGTTGACGCGCACGGCGACCCCGCCTCCGCGCTGCTGGAAGTGCTCGACAGCGAGCAGAACAGCACGTTCCGCGACCACTTCCTGGAAATTCCGCTCGATTTGAGTAAGGTTATGTTCATCATGACCGCCAACACGACCGACACCATTCCGCGCCCGCTGCTCGACCGCATGGAACTCATTGAGCTGCCGAGCTACACGGACGAGGAAAAGGTGCAGATCGCGGAGCGGTTCCTGCTGCCGGAGCTGAAAAAGTCGCACGGGATCGGCAAAGCCGCGCTGCGTATCGACGAAAGCACGCTGCGCTCCGTCATCTCGCTCTATACGCGCGAGAGCGGTGTGCGCCAACTTAAGCGGCAGTTGGAAAAACTTTGCCGCAAGACGGCGATGGCTTTTACAACAAGCGATGTAAAGCGAATTGCCGTTACAGAGAATAACCTCAGAGATTACCTCGGCACGCCGCGCTACACGCGCGAAAAGACGAGCGGGAAGGATCTCGTCGGTGTCGTGAACGGCCTTGCGTGGACAGAGGTCGGCGGGGAAATTCTGCCGGTCGAAGTGAGTGTCATGGAAGGCACGGGCAAGCTGGAGCTGACCGGCAACCTTGGCGACGTGATGCAGGAAAGCTGTAAAGCGGCGGTGTCCTGCCTGCGTGCCCGCGCGGCGGAACTGGGAATTGCCACGGATTTCTACAAGACAAAGGACATCCATATCCACTTCCCCGAGGGTGCGGTGCCCAAGGACGGGCCGAGCGCGGGCATCGCCATCGCAACGGCGACGCTCTCGGCGCTTACGAACCGCCCTGTGCGCCATGACATCGCCATGACGGGCGAGATCACCCTGCGCGGCAGAGTCATGCCCATCGGCGGCCTGCGGGAAAAGACGATGGCGGCGCTGCGTGCAAAACTCCACACGGTCATTTTGCCGAAAGAGAACGAAAAAGACTTCGACGAGATCGACCAGAGCGTGCGCGAAAAGCTGCACTTCATCCCGGTCGAGACCGTGGATGCGGTGTTTGCCGAAGCCCTGCGCTATGAGGAAAAACACAGCGTGAGCGGTGGTCGGGACATTGCTTTCATCCCCAATGCGGACGGCGGCGTTGGTTCAACGCTGCGCGTATAGGAGGGAAATATGGCGATCAACTTCAACAAGGCGGACTTCGTGCTCTCTGCCGCCGCGCCCAGCCAGTTTGTGCGCGACGGACTGCACCAGCTCGCCTTTGCCGGACGCTCGAATGTGGGAAAGTCCTCGGTCATCAACCGGTTGGTGAACCGCAAAAACTTTGCCCGTGTCGGTGCTTCGCCCGGAAAAACCACCCAGATCAACTATTTTAAGATCGACAATAAGCTCTACCTCGTCGATCTCCCGGGCTACGGCTACGCCAAGGTCTCCAAGGCGGAGCGCGACCGCTGGGGCAGGCTCATGGAGAACTACTTCCAAAGCGCGGGACTTATCAGTCTCGGCGTTCTCATCGTGGACGCACGGCATAAGCCGACGGCGGACGATGTGACGATGCACGATTATTTTGTGCAGACCGGCTGTGGTGTGGTGATCGTTGCCAACAAGCTCGACAAGCTCAAACGCAGCGAGATCGAGCCAAGCCTTGCGCTCATCCGCGAGACGCTCAGCCTCCGCGACGACGAGATCGTCGTACCGTTTTCCGCCGAACGCGGCGACGGGAAGGAACAGCTTTTGGGCCTGCTGCGCAAGTTCTGCGAATAAGAAAGCGGGAGAGGGATAAAACCCTTCCCCCGTTTTTTGCGTAAATTTTCATTTGCCCCTATGCAAAAGGGGAGAAGCGTGTTAAAATACATTCTTGAAAATTCGGGCTGTGCGCCAAGGAGAGAAAAAGGATGTCTGAACTGAAATATAAACGGGTACTTTTGAAGATCAGCGGCGAGGCGCTTGCGGGTGACAAGCACTTCGGCTTCGATTTCGACGTTGTTTCCAAAGTGTGCGACGTCATCAAGCAGTGCAGCGAAATGGGCGTCGAGATCGGCGTCGTCATCGGCGGCGGCAACTTCTGGCGCGGCGTGAAAAACGGCGAGGGCTACATCGAGCGCACGCGCGCCGACCATATGGGTATGCTCGCAACCGCGATGAACTGCATGGCGGTTGCCGATGTGCTGCAGCAAAAGGGCGTGGACGTCCGCATTCAGACCGCGCTGGAGATCAAGGAGGTCGCGGAGCCTTATATCCGCGCCCGCGCCATCCGCCACATGGAAAAGGGCCGCGTGGTGCTTTTTGGTTGCGGCATCGGCTCTCCGTTCTTCTCCACCGACACGGCGGCAGTCCTGCGCGCGGCGGAGATCGGCGCTGATGTCATCCTGCTCGCCAAGAATATCGACGGTGTGTACGATGCCGACCCTGCCAAGGTCACTACGGCGAAGAAGTACGATGCGATCTCCTACGAGGATGTGCTTGCGCAGCATCTTGCCGTCATGGACACCACGGCGACCAGCCTTTCGATGGATAACCACATTCCCGTCCTTGTCTTTGCGCTCAAGGATCCCGAGAATATCATCCGCGCCGTCAAGGGTGAAAAGATCGGCACGGTTGTCGGTGCGAACAACTAAGAAAATGTAGATACAAACAGGGAGGAGCCTTCGCTCCTCCCTGTATTGTTTATTTACATTCTCGCGGCGGCATAGCTACTCAGATAGCCCCATACGACTCGGAGCTGCTCGGTCGTAGTGAGAAGATGCGCCGTGATGAACACGAACCACAGCCGCTCCATATTCTCTTCACCCTTGCTCAAAAAGAAGCAGTAGGAGAAGTAGGCGACGGCGTCGATGATGAGGATCGTGAGCAGGACGGGAACAAAGCCCTCCGCGCTCCAGTCGGAAACGCCGGTGAAGAGGGAAATGAGCGAGTAATATAAAAATGTGACGGTGAAAGGCCACTTGAGCTTGTGCCAGTCGTGGATACGCTGCTTTCTCTGCGCCATAGTGCTTCTCCTTATGTTTGGTGCGCTTAGTATAGCGCACTTTGCCGCAAATTGCAAGCGCCGCGCTTGCAAAGCCGGTATCGCGGTGCTAAACTGGACGCGAGGTGAGGACATTGTTTGACACGCTCATCAAAAACGCACAAGTCATCGACGGCAGCGGAAGCCCCGCGTTTCCCGCCGACGTTGCCATACAAGACGGCGTCATCGCCGCCGTCGGACAGCTCGGAGACGCTGCGGCCTTCAAGATGATCGACGCGCACGGACGCTTTTTAACGCCAGGGTTTATCGACATCCACCGCCACGCGGACGCGGCGATCTTCCGTGACGGCTTCGGCAAAGCAGAGCTTTCGCAGGGCTTGACGACCATCATCAACGGCAACTGCGGCCTGTCGCTCGCGCCGCTCGGCGGTGCGCACGCGGAGGAGACGGTGCGGTATCTTGCACCCATCACGGGAGAAATTCCGGCGGAGCTGCGCTTCGACTCGCTCAAATCGTACTTCACCGCGGCGCAGCAGCTTGCGCTGCCGCTTTCCTGCGGTATGCTCATCGGCATGGGGACGCTGCGCACGCTCGTTGCGGGTTTCACCGCGGGCGATCTTGACTTTTTGCAGGAACGCGCCCTGCATTACCATCTCGAAGCCGCCCTTGCCGACGGTGCGATCGGCGTATCGCTCGGTCTCGGCTACGCGCCGGAGATATTCTATTCGACGGACGGACTCATCCGTGCACTCGCGCCGCTCCACCAAAGCGGTATCCCGCTCTGCGTCCATATGCGGCAGGAGGGGGACGGTGTGGTCGACGCGCTGCGCGAGATGATCGAGGTCGCTAAGGCGCTCAAAACGCCGCTGGAGGTCAGCCACTTAAAAGCCATCGGCAGGCGGAACTGGCGAAAAGCGGTGCCGGAGATGCTCTCGCTCATCGAGCGGGCAAGGGACGACGGCGTTGACGTCATGTGCGACGTGTACCCCTACACCGCGGGTTCGACGCAGCTCATCCACGTTTTGCCGCCGGAGTTTCAGGAGGACGGGCAGCTCCTGCGCGCCCTGCGCGACAAAAAAACGCGTGCGGAAATGCGCGCGCGGATGGAAACGGGTCGTGATTTTGAAAACATCACCGACCTTGTCGGCTTTGAAAACGTTATCGCCACGGGCCTGCGCCGCGCGGAGAACCGGGCGTTTGAGGGAAAGTCTATCGCGGAAATCGCACAAGCGCGGCGGGAAGACCCCTATGATGCGCTCTTTGATCTGCTCGCGTCCGAGGACTGCACGCCCACGATGATCGACTTCATCACGCAGGAAGACGACGTCCGCACCATCCTCGCAAAGCCGTACAGCGGCGTCATCTCTGACGCGACGTACCCCACGGCGGGACGGTGTCATCCGCGCGTTTACGGGACATTTGCAAGGCTGATCGAACAATATGTCGTAAAGGAGAAGTGCCTGACGCTTGAACAGGCGGTGCATAAGGTCACGGGGCAGCCGGCGGAGCGCTTCGGGCTAACGTACAAGGGCAGGATCGCCGTCGACGCGGACGCCGATCTGCTGTTGTTCGATCCTGCGAACATCCACGAGCGGGGAACGTACCAAACGCCGGACGTACCTGCGGAGGGTTTCGACTATGTGTTTGTCAATGGCGAGGCCGCCATCGCGGAGGGGAAACTGATGGTCGCGTGCAACGGCGGAGTGCTGTGCCCCGACCTCGGAGAGGAACTATACTGAAAAAGCGGGTTCGGTGAACCCGCTTTTTTCTTGTATTTCCCAATTACTTGTGGTAAACTGTACTTTGATATAATAGGTTTAGTATGAGTATTTCCCAACGAGGAGGAAGTTATATGCGTATCGTGGTACTCGCCGGAGGGCTGAGCATGGAGCGCAACGTGTCGCTCTCGAGCGGCAACAAAATTTGCAGGGCGCTCCGCTCCCTCGGACACGAGGCGATTTTGGTGGATATGTTCTTAGGTCTGGAGCAGTACACCGGAAAACTTACTGACGTTTTTACTGTAAAAGACGGCTTTTGCGGCGACTTTTCCGTGAAGGAGGAAGAACCCGACCTCGCCGCCGTACGCGCACAGCGCGCGGACAAGAGCCACAGTATGTTCGGAAAGGACGTGCTGACCGTGTGCGCGATGGCGGACGTCGTGTTCCTCGCGCTGCACGGAACGTGCGGAGAGGACGGGCGCGTGCAGGCGACATTTGACCTGCTCGGCATCCCCTACACCGGCGCGGGGTATTTAAGCTCCGCTGTCGCCATGGATAAGGACCTCACCAAGCGCCTCGTGGCGGACTATGTCATTACCCCCAAGTGGCGCACGGTACACTACACGGTATCGGACATTGACCGCCTTGTGGGGGAGACGAAGCTGCCCTGCGTCGTTAAGCCCATCGACAGCGGCTCGTCCATCGGCGTCTCCATCGCGCATACCGCTGTGGAGATGCGCGATGCGCTGACGCTCTGCCTGAAATACGGCGGAAGAGCTGTGCTGGAGGAGTACATCAAGGGCCGCGAGATCCAGGTCGGCATTCTCGCCGGCAAGGCGCTGCCGAGCATCGAGATCATCCCCAAGCAGGGCTTTTACGATTACGCGAACAAGTATCAAATCGGCGCGGCGGAGGAAATTTGTCCGTCTCCCATCCCCGAGGAATGGGAGCAGCGCGTGCGCAGCGCGACCGAGACGGTCTACCGGTTACTGGGGCTCTCCGTCTACGCCCGCGCGGACTTTGTCGTGACCGACGACGGCACGCCGTATTTTCTCGAGATCAACACACTCCCCGGCATGACGCCGACCTCGCTCGTCCCGCAGGAGGCGGCGGCGATCGGCATGAGCTACGAGGAGCTGTGCCAGACCATCGTCAACGAATCTGTCAAGGAAGATAGAGGACTGTAAGATGCAGAATATCACCGTAAAAGAACTGCTGACCGCCGTACACGGCACGCTGCTTCGCGGCAGCGAGGACACCGTCATCAGCGCGATCAATACCGACAGCCGCAAGGCAGCCACGGGTGAGCTGTTCATCCCGCTCGTCGGCGAACGCTTCGACGGGCATGATTATATTGACAGTGCACTCGCAAACGGCGCGGCGGGCTGCCTTTGCGCACGTGAGAGCAAGACGCTCGCGGACGGGAAGTTCTATATTCAGGTCGCCGACACCACGCTTGCGCTCAAGGACTTAGCCTCGTGGTATCGGGGGCAATTCGACCTCCCCGTCGTGCAGATCACGGGTAGCGTCGGCAAGACGACGACCAAGGAGATGATCGCCTCCGTTGTGGCACAGCGCTTCAACACGCTTAAGACGGCGGAGAATTTCAACAACGAGATCGGAACGCCGCAGACGCTCTTGCAGCTCTCAAGCGAGCATGAGGCGGCGGTGATCGAGACCGGCATGGACCGCGCGGGACAGATCCGCTACCTCGGCGAGATGGTGCGCCCCGACATAGCGGTCATTACCAACGTCGGCGACGCGCACATTGAGTATCTCGGTTCGCGCGAGAACATCCTCAAGGCGAAGTGCGAGATCTTCGACAACCTCTCGCCCGATGGTGTGGCGATCCTCAACGGCGACGACGCGCTTTTGAACACCGTCCGCTATCCGCAGCGCATCGTCCGCTGCGGCGAGGGAGAGAACTGCGACGTGTGCGTGAGCGCCATCGCCGATCATGGCATGGACGGCATCACCTGCACGGTCACGACGAAAAAGGAACGCTATGACCTCTCCGTGCCCGCACCGGGCAGACACATGATCTACGCCGTGTCCATGGCGGTCGCGGTCGGCGAGGAACTGGGCATGGCGAAGGACGAGATCGTGCGCGGCGTGCGCTTCTATGAGCCGGCGGGTTCGCGGATGCGCGTCGTGAAGCTCTCGGATGGGCGGAGACTTCTCGACGATTGCTACAACGCAAATCCACAGTCCATGGGCGCGTCGCTGCGTGTCCTCGCGGGCAGCGAGGGAAAGAAGATCGCCGTACTCGGCGACATGGCGGAGCTGGGCGAGCTGACGGAGCAATCCCATCGCACGATGGGTGAGCTGACCGCACAGCTCGGCATCGACTGCGTGATCGCCATCGGACAAAAGGCGAAAGATATTGCAAACGCAAGCCCTGACAAGGCAAAATGGTTTGCAGATATTGACAGCGCATTGAACACGTTGAAAAAAGAATTTACCGCGGGCAGCGCGATGCTTGTCAAGGCGTCGCACTCCATGCATTTTGAAAAGATCGTAGAGGAACTGACCAAAGCATGATCGACATCAGCGTAACGGGACTCGTCAAGTCCTTTGATTTGGAAAAGAGAATATTGGACGGTATCTCGTTCCAGATCAACACCGGCGAACGGGTGGGACTTCTTGGGAAGAACGGCGCGGGCAAGACGACGCTCTTTCGCATCCTGACCGGCGAGCTGGACAGCGACGCGGGCGAGGTCGCTATCGCGCACGGTCGGCGTATCGGGCTCATCTCGCAGATTCCCGTCTACCCTGCGGGATACACGGTGGAGGACGTGCTGCAAAGCGCGTTCGCGCGGATGCGGAATTTGTCCGACGAGATGGAGGCACTCTCTGAGCGGATGGCGCACGGAGACGAGAGCGAAGAGACGCTGCGCCGCTACGGGGAGCTTGCCGCGAAGTTCGAAGCTCTTGGCGGCTACGACACGGAAACGCCCGTCAACAAGGTGGCGAACGGTCTTTCTATCTCGCAGGATATGCGCACGCGCCTGTTCGACTCGCTTTCGGGCGGGGAAGAGACGCGTGTCAACCTCGGCAGGCTCATCTTGGAGGATACCGACATCCTGCTGCTCGACGAGCCGACGAACCACCTCGATCTCCACGCCATCGAGTGGCTGGAGAGCTATCTGTCTTCGTTTAAGGGGACGGTAGTCGCCATTTCCCATGACCGCTATTTCCTCGACCGCACGGTGACGCGCGTCATTGAGGTACTGGACGGAAAAGCGGAGTTCTACAGCGGAAATTACAGCTTTTACGCCGTGGAAAAAGAGCGGCGCTATCTTGAGCGGCTGCACCAATATGAAAAAGAGCAGGCGAAGATCGCACAGCTGGAAAAGAGTGCCGAGCAGCTTCGCATGTTTGCGTTCAAGGGGATGGACAAGACCTATCGCCGCGCGATCTCCATGGAAAAGCGCATCGAAAGGATGCGCACGGTGGACAAGCCGACCAAGGAACGTGCACTCACCGCACAGTTCCACACGCAGGATTTTTACGGTGACGAGGTGTTTACCCTCAAGGACGTCGCCAAGGGCTTCGGGGAGCGGACGCTTTTTGCAGGTCTTGACCTTAAAGTGACCGGCGGCGAGCGAATTGCCCTCATCGGCGACAACGGGACGGGAAAGACAACGCTTTTGAAGCTTTTGGTGGATCAGGAATACCCCGATGCGGGCAAAATAAAGTTCGGTCCTGCCGTCCGCGTGGCGTACTTACCGCAGATCATCGAATTTGATGTGCCGGAGCGCAACCTGGTCGATACCATGCTCTACGCCAAACGGAATGCCACACCGCAGAGTGTGCGAGACCGCCTTGCCGCGTTTCATTTTACGGGTGAGGATGTTTTTAAGAGCGTTTCCGTACTCTCCGGCGGAGAACTGAGTCGACTGAAGCTCTGTATGCTCATGGAGGATGAGATCAACTTCCTCATCCTCGACGAGCCGACCAACCATCTTGACATTGCCTCGCGCGAATGGATTGAAGAGGCGGTGGAAAGCTTCGACGGCACACTGCTGTTCGTCAGCCATGACCGCTACTTCATCAACCGCTTTGCAACGCGCGTCTGGGAACTGGAAAACGGCAGAATTACGGACTATCCCATGGGCTTTGCCCGTTATCGCCAGATGAAGGCAATGTACGCCGATCAGATTGCGGAAAAGTATGAGAAAAAAGTAGCTGTAAAGGAAAAGACCGTTACAGAAAGACCACGCGGAAATCGAAACGCACAGACGGCGCGCCGCCAGCTTACCGTCTGCGAAAAGGAGATTAGCGCGCAGGAGGAAGCCATCGCACAGCTTGAAGCGCAGCTTGCGGAAGCGGGCAGTGACTATGAGAAGTACACCGCGCTGTACGAGGAAAAAGAGAAAGCGGAAGCAGCCCTCAACGCCCTGATGGAGAAGTGGGAGCAGCTCGCCGAAACCGCGGGAGAATGAAAATGAAGAAACAGAAACTGCTTTGGGCGCTTGCGGCGATTTTCGCCCTCTTGGGAACGCTGCTGCGCGCCATTCCGGGGATGCGCTTTTCGGGGCTTCTGTGTTGGTGCGCGGTGGTCGTATTTGTCGCATTTGCCGTGCTCTGCGGTGCAGGCGAAAAGAAATGGGCGAAACGGTGCAAACGCATATTCCTTATGCTGCTTGCTGTCGGTTTTGCACTTTTTGTCGCGATGGAGGCGCTTGTTCTGCGCAACAATCACACCGATGCCGCGGATAAGGACGTCACCTGCGTCATCATTCTCGGCGCGGGCGTGAACGGCACGGAGCCGTCGCTGATGCTCTCGTCCAGACTGCGCGCAACCCTCGATTTTGTTGCGGACAGGCCTAATGTGCCCATCATCTGCTCCGGCGGACAGGGCGCGGGGGAGGATATCACTGAGGCGGAGTGCATGGCACGCTGGCTCACGGAGCACGGTGTTGCGGAGGAGCGCATCTGGAAAGAGGAGCAATCCACCAGCACCCGCGAGAATTTTGACCTCTCCAAACAGCTCATGGCGGAGCGCGGCATCGACACGACGGCGAATTTTGCTTTCGTCACCAACGACTACCACGTTGCCCGCGCCAAACGCATCGCCGGCGTGCCGTGGGCGTACGGCGTGGCGGCGACGCTGCCGCACAACCCGTATTATGACGTTTTACAGCTCAACTACTATATCCGCGAGGCGTTCGCTATGGCGGAGTTTCTTGTCACAGGAGGTTAAAGATGGACAGTCGCATTGTATGCATTTACTATTCCCGCACGGGAAACACCAAGCAGGCGATGACAGAAATCGCCGAGGCGCTTGACTGCGAGCTCCTCGAGGTGCACGACAAGCGAAATCGCAGCGGCGCGATCGGTTGGCTGCGCTGCGGACTGGACGCGATGCGCAAAAAGACGCGTCCGATGACACGCCTCGACACACGCCGTCCACTCAGCGACTATGAGCTTGTTATTCTCGGTACGCCCATCTGGGCGGGACGCTGTTCGAGTGTCATCCGTGGGCTTTTGAAGCGCCGCGGCTTTGAAATGGCGAATGTCGCCTATGTCATCACGCATAAGAGCGAGAAGCTGTATAAGGAAGTCTACGGTCAGATGGATCAGTATTTGCAGACGCCGCACGTGACGGACGTTTCGCTGCGCCCCGGCGACACGGGATATCATTTCTGGCGCGACCAGTTCATCAAGACCTGCGGCGACTTCGTCGCAAACAAAGGATGATTGGCAATTATGTGGGAAAAATTACAGCAGATCGCGCGCCGCTATGATGAGATCGGCGAGCTTTTAGAGGTGCCGGAGATCTACGGCGACAGCGCACAGCTCCGTAAGCTCACGCGTGAGCGCAGCGAGATCGAGCCGGTCGTCGAGGCTTACCGCGCGTATCTCAAATGCGAGGAGACCATCACAAGCTCGCTGGAGCTTGTGAGCGATCCGGAGCTCCGTGAGATGGCGCAGGAGGAACTGGATACTGCCAAGGCGGAAAAGGAGGAGCTTTACGAAAAGCTCCGCATCCTGCTCCTGCCGCACGATCCGAACGATGGAAAGAACGTCATCGTCGAAATTCGCGGCGGCGTCGGCGGGGAGGAGAGCGCCCTGTTCGCTTCCGACCTCTATCGGATGTACTCGATGTACGCGGAAAAGCGCGGGTGGAAAATCGAGCTTCTCAACTACAACGACACCGAGCTTGGCGGCGTAAAGGAAGCGGATTTCATCATCGACGGTGACGGAGCCTATTCGCGCATGAAGTTTGAGTCCGGCGTCCACCGCGTCCAGCGTGTGCCGGAGACGGAGTCGGGCGGCCGCGTCCACACCTCGACCGCGACGGTCGCGGTGCTGCCGGAGATGGAGACGGTGGACGTGGATCTTCGCGAGGAGGACATCGAGATGCAGGTCTACCGTTCCTCGGGTGCGGGCGGTCAGCACGTCAACAAGACGTCGTCTGCCGTGCGGCTCATCCACAAGCCGAGCGGCATCGTCGTTGCCTGTCAGGAGGAGCGCTCACAGGTACAGAATCGCGCCAAGTGCATGGCGATGCTCGCCTCCAAGCTCTATGAGATCGAGCAGCAGCGCGTGGAAAGCGCCGTCACGAATGAGCGCCGCGCACAGGTCGGTACGGGGATGCGCAACGAGCGTATCCGCACCTATAACTTCCCGCAAAATCGCGTCACCGACCATCGGCTGACCGGCGACGTGAAGAATTTCAACATCGCATCCGTCATTAACGGCGACCTCGATTCCATCATCGACGCGCTGACGATGCAGGAGCAGGCGGAAAAACTGAGACAAAATACTGAACAGTAATACTACTTTACAGACATTCTGCGGCAGGGGATATGCCGCAAGAGGAACGCAAAATGAACACTCAATGGTTCAAAATTGAAAATACAGCGGACGAAACGCAGCTTGAACAAGCGGCGGACATTCTGCGCCGTGGGGGACTGCTGGCGATCCCGACGGAGACGGTCTACGGTCTCGGTGCGGACGGACTCAATGAGACCGCCGTGCTGCACATTTTCGAGGCGAAGGGTCGCCCGCAGGACAACCCGCTCATTCTGCACATTCCGTCGGCGGAGTGGCTGACACGGTACTGTACGGACGTTCCGGAGACGGCGTATCGACTCGCGGAAAAGTTCTGGCCCGGGCCGCTGACGATGATTTTGAAGAAAAAGAATATTGTACCATACCGTACAACGGGCGGGCTGGAGACCGTCGGAATGCGCTGCCCCGACCACGCAGTCACGCGCACGATTATCGAGAGGGCAGACGTACCCGTCGCCGCCCCGAGCGCCAACACCTCGGGCCGTCCGTCCTGCACGAACGCGGAGGACGTGCGTGAGGATATGTGGGGCAAGATCGACGGCATCGTGGACGGCGGAGCCTGTCAGGTGGGCGTGGAATCGACGATCATCGACCTGACCGTCACGCCGCCGCAGCTCCTGCGCCCCGGCGGACTGCCGCTGGAGGACTTGCGCGAGGTGCTCGGCGAGGTGACGGTGGACAAAGCCGTCACGGGAAAGATGGCAGAGGGCGAAAAGCCCCGCGCCCCGGGCATGAAGTACCGTCATTATGCGCCAAAAGCCCCTGTTACAGTTGTCACCGGCGAGGCGCGTGCGAGCGCACGCTATCTTCTCACGCACATCGGTGCAGGCGCGGGCGTGATCGTCTTTGATGAGTTTGCCGGGCTTTTCCCGGGACATATCGTCCACAAGCTCGGCGGGATGCGCGACAAGACCGCGCAGGCGCAAAACGTGTTCGATGCGCTGCGCACGTTCGACGGTACAAGCGTGACCGGGATCTGGGCGCAGTGTCCCGATACCGACGGGTTGGGGCTTGCGATTGCCAACCGCCTCAAAAAAGCGGCGGGCTTTCACTGTGTCGACGCACCTGACGACACCTTTGTCGTGGGCATCACAGGCGGCACGGGCGCGGGGAAGACGACGGTGCTCAAGGTTCTGGAGAAGAACGGTGCGCTCATTCTTGACTGCGACGCCGTGTATCACGAGATGCTGCGCTCCCATGAGGGGCTGCGCGGCGCGCTCTGCGCGGCGTTCGGTGATGTCTTTGACGCAGACGGTGCATTGAACCGGCAAAAACTGGGCAACCTTGTCTTTGGCGACGCCGAAAAGCTCCGTCAGCTCGACGCTATCATTTACGAATATATGCCGCGCGAGCTTGCCCGCCGCATGGCGGAGAGCACCGCGCCGGTCATCGCGCTCGATGCGATCAAGCTCATCGAATCGGGACTTGGCGCCCTGTGCGACACGACCATCGCCGTCACTGCGCCGGAAAAGACGCGCGTTGCGCGTATCATGAAGCGCGACGGCATCACGGAGGAATATGCCATCTCACGCATCCGCGCACAGCGGGACGACAAGTGGTTCGAGCAAAACTGCGACCATGTGATTATCAACAATTACCCAACGAGCGACGAGGCGAAGGAGAACATTCGCAAGCGGCTCAACATCATATTCATGCAGCTCAAGGAGGAAAAAAACCATGGCTGATAAGAAGAAAAACGAACTCGCGGAGAAACTGCTCTACGCGCCCAAAAACGGCTACGACCGTCTCACTGCCGCCGAGGAGGCGGCGATGAACGCCTATTGCGAGGACTATAAGAAGTTCCTTGACGGCGGCAAGACCGAGCGGCTTTGCGTCGATTACTGCATCGCTCTTGCCGAAGCGCGCGGCTTCAAGCCTTACAGCAAGGGCATGAAGCTCAAAGCGGGCGACAAGGTCTATTACAGCAACCGAGGCAAGGGCATCATGCTCGCGGTCATCGGCACGGAGGATTTGAGCCACGGCGCGAATATCGGCGCAGCACACACGGATGCACCCCGTCTCGACCTCAAGCCCCGCCCGCTCTATGAAGAAGCGGAGATGGCGTACTTCAAAACGCACCATTACGGCGGCATCCGCAAGTACCAGTGGGTGACCCATCCTCTCGCGCTGCACGGCGTCGTGATGCTCGCAAACGGCGAGCGTATTAGCCTCCACATCGGCGAAAGAGAAGATGAGCCGCAGTTCATCATCAACGACCTCCTGCCGCACCTCGGCCGCGAGCAGGGCAAAAAGCCGCTCAACGAAGCCATTCCGAGCGAGAGCCTCAACATTCTCGTCGGCTCGAAGCCGCTTTCCGATGAAGAGTGCAGCGACCGCTTCAAGCTCGGCGTTCTCAAGTACCTCAACGAGCAGTACGGCATCGTGGAGGAAGACCTCATCTCCGCGGAGCTCGAGATCGTCCCCTCCGGCAAGGCGCACGATACCGGCTTTGACCGCAGCTTCATCACCGCCTACGGTCATGACGACCGCGTCTGCGCGTATGCCGAGCTTGCGGGCATTTTCGACGCGAAGAAGCCGAAAAAGACGGCGGTGTGCATCTTTGCCGACAAGGAGGAGATCGGCTCCGAGGGCGTTTCCGGTATGCAGTCGCAGGCGTTCGACAAGTTTATGGGCGATCTATGTGAGGGGCAGGGCGTTTCCCTGACCGAGTGCTATTCCAACTCCTTCTGCGTCAGCGCGGACGTGACGGCGGCGTACGATCCCAACTTCTCTGACGTCTACGATAAGCGCAACGCCGCGTTTATCAACTACGGCGTGGGCCTGTGCAAGTACACGGGCGCGGGCGGCAAGTCCGGCGCGAGCGACGCTTCCGCCGAGGTCGTGGGCAAGCTGCGTAAGCTCTTGAACGACGGCGGCGTGTTCTGGCAGATGTCCGAGCTCGGCAAGACCGACGCGGGCGGCGGCGGCACGGTGGCGCAGTTTATGGCAAAGCGCAACATCGACACCATCGACGCGGGCGTGCCCGTTCTTTCGATGCACGCGCCGTACGAGACGGTCGCCAAGCTCGATTGCTATATGACCTACAAGTGCATGAAAACGGTCTTTGAAAAGGCGTAAGTGAAAAAACGGAAATGCAGGGCTTTTGCCCTGCATTTTTTTGTGCTTTGCTGCAAATCCTATCCGAAAAGGAGGGTTTGCCATGCGAAAGGAAAAGCAACCGACGCAGGATAAGGAAAATGAATCAAACGGCTCATGTGAGCAGGGATGCATTCAGCCGATCATCGACCTCGGTTCAACGACGATCCGCAGTGAGCGGGGCACGATCCACTGCCTGACCATCGTCGGGCAGATCGAGGGACACGTGCTGCTGTCCAATACAACGAAAACGACCAAATACGAGCACATTCTGCCGCTGCTCGCCGCGCTCGAGGAGAGCCGCGAGGTGGACGGCGTTCTGTTTTTGCTCAACACTGTCGGCGGCGACGTAGAGGCGGGACTTGCCATCGCGGAGCTGATCGCGGGCATGACGAAGCCCACCGTCTCGCTCGTGCTTGGCGGCGGACACTCCATCGGCGTGCCGCTCGCCGTCGCGCCGAAGCGAACGCTCATCGCACCCAGCGCGTCCATGACGATCCATCCCGTGCGCACAAGCGGCATGACGATCGCCGCGCCGCAGACGTACCACTACTTTGAGCGCCTGCAGGAGCGCATCACGCAGTTTGTCGTCAAGAACGCGCACATCACGGAGGACGGTTTCACCGACCTCATGATGAACACGCGCGATATGGCGTCCGACATCGGCAGCGTTCTCTACGGCGAGGAGGCGGTGGAGTATGGCATCATCGACCGCGTGGGGAGCCTGTCCGATGCCTTTTCCTGCCTCTATGCCATGATTGAAGAGGACAAAAAAGAGAGGCAGAGGCAAAAAACATAAGAGTGCGCTTACGGCGCACTCTTTTTCTTGGAAAATCTGCGATTTTTGCTTGAAAACAGAGAGGATTTTTGTTATATTATATTAGTTAAAATTTGTGTTATTCTGCCCATCGGGCAGCTTTCACCCCTTTTCACGAGGAGGATACGGATTTGTACTTAAAGGCATTGGAAATTCAGGGCTTCAAGAGCTTTCCGGACAAGACGGTGCTCAACTTCGGCGAGGATATGACCGCCATCGTGGGCCCCAACGGCAGCGGCAAGTCCAACATTTCGGACGCGATCCGCTGGGTCATGGGCGAGCAGTCCAGTAAGTCCCTGCGCGGCAGCAAGATGGAGGACGTCATCTTCGGCGGCACGGAAAAGCGCAGTCAGATGGGCTTCGCGCAGGTGACGCTCGTCATCGACAACACCGAGCACATTTTCCCGAGCATGGACGAAACGGAAGTCGCTGTCACGCGCCGCTACTACCGCTCCGGCGAGAGCGAATACTACATCAACAAGCAGAGCGTGCGTCTGCGCGACGTGAACGAGCTGTTCATGGACACCGGTATGGGTCGCGAGGGCTACTCCATCATCGGGCAGGGTCGTATCGACGAGATCCTTTCCGCCAAGAGCACCGACCGCCGTGAAATTTTCGAGGAGGCTGCCGGCATCTCCAAGTTCCGCCACCGTAAGGAAGAAACGGAGCGAAAGCTCGAACACACCGAGGATAATCTTGTTCGCATCAACGACAAGATCGCGGAGCTGGAGCTGCAGGTCGAGCCTTTGCGCGCACAGGCGGAAAAGGCAAAGAAGTACCTCATCTTCCGCGACGAGCTGCGTGTGCTGGAAATTTCCGTTTGGCTCGATACGCTCGAAAAGCTCAAAACCGACGCCATCAAGCTCGAAACGGACTACGCCATCGCCGAGCAGGAGCTTGACAAGGCGAATGCCGATCTCGAAGCGCTCTACGCCGCGACGGAGCAGTACGGTGAGAAAATTCGCAACAACGACATGGCGCAGGAGACGCTCCGCGCCGACGCCTCCACGCTCGATTCCCAGATCGCCGAGGAAGAGTCCCAGATCGCCGTTTTGAAAACGGACATCGCTCACAATGACGAGAGCATCGCGCGCATCGAACAGGAGGTGCGCGACCAGTCTGATCGTGCGGGCGATCTCACGACGCAGATGGACGCGCAGCGCGCGCACATCGCGCAGCTTGTAGCGGATGCTGCGAGCGTGGAAGCGGAGCTGGACGCGCTGCTGCAAAAGGCGAGCGAACTCGCCAGGGGCGCGGGCGATGCGGCAAATGAGGTGGAAGCCCTGCGAGGCAGCGAGGCGCTGTCTCTCGCGGCGGCGGCTGACGCGCGAGCAGAGATTGCAGCCCTTAAATCTTCACTCCACGAGATGGACGAGCGCAAAGCCGCGCTGCATACCGAGCGGGAAAGCGTGGAGGCGCAGCTTGCCGAAACGAAGAAGAGCGCATCGGAAAACCGCAAGGCGCTCGATGCCGCGCAGGAGGACGCCGACGCGATCCACAATATCATCAACGGCCACACGATGAAAATGCAGGGGCGCGTGGAGCGCGAGAAGGCGGCGAGCGAGAAGCGCGTCAGCCTCACGATGGAGCTTAACAACTTAGACTCCCGCATTCATATGCTCACGGAGATGGAAAAGGAGTACGACGGCTTTAACAAGGCAGTCAAGGGCGTGATGCAGGCCGCTGAGAAGAACGTGCTGCGCGGCGTTCACGGCCCCGTCGCGGGGCTGATGACGGTCGATAAGCGCTACGCCGTCGCCGTCGAGATCGCGCTCGGCGCGGGAATGCAGAATATCGTCGTCGACCGGGAGGAGGACGCCAAGAGCGCCATCAACTTCCTAAAGCAGCGCGATGGCGGACGCGCCACGTTCCTGCCGCTCACCGCTATCCGCGGCGACGAGCTGCGCGAAAAGGGACTCGACAATGAATACGGCTTTGTCGGCGTCGCCAGCGAGCTGGTGAAATTCGACAAAAAGTACGAACAGATCTTCTTAAACCTCCTCGGCAAAACCGTGGTCGCGGACGATCTTGACTGCGGCATCGCCATGGCGCGAAAGTATCAGAACCGCTTCCGCATCGTCACGCTCGACGGTCAGGTCATCAACCGCGGCGGCTCGATGACGGGCGGCAGTGTCAGCCGCAGCGCGGGCATTTTGAGTCGCGCGAACGAGCTGAAAGAATTGACGAACAAACGCGAAAACCTGAACGAAAAGCTCACCTTTGCCGAGCGCGACGCGGAGGACGCCAAGCGCGAGTTGACGAAGGCGCAGTACGAGCTGGAAGTTGCGCGTTCACAGCAGGAGCAGGCGGATCAGGCCGTTTTGAAGCTCTCCGGCGACAAGAATCACTATGACATTCTGCTTTCCTCCATGCGCGAGCGTTTGGAGGATATGGAGCAGGAGCTTGAGAATATCGAGCGCCGCAAGAGCGAAGCAAACAAAGAGATCGGCGCGAAAGAAGCCGAGGTTACAAAGCACGAACAGGATGCCGCCGCCTTCAAGGCGCGCGCGGAGGAGAAGCTCTCCGGTCAGAGCGAGCTTTTGAAGTCCTCGACGCAGCTTGGCGATACGATCACCGAGAAAAAAGCTGCCGTCGCGGGCTTCACCGCCGAGCGCGAGGCGACCGAATCGGCGCTGCGCAGCCTTGAAACGCTGCGCGAGCAGATGCGCGGTGACGAGCAGAGCCGTGAGGCGCTTATCGCACAGTATCAAAAAGCGAGTGACGATGCCCGCGCGAAGATCACTGAACACGTGGCGGCAGAGAACGTGCTGCGCGGCGCGGCAGAGGGAAAGAGAAACGAGCTTTCCGCGCTGGTGAACGCTAAGATGGCGCTCGAAGCGGAGCAGAATCAGAGCAACAGCAATCTGCGCGAGCTGAACGACACCGTGCTCAAGATGTCGAACGCGGCGAGCAAGCTCGAGCAGAAGAAAGCCACCACCGCGATGGAGGAGCAGCAGATCCTCGACAAACTCTGGGAAAATTACGAGCTGTCGCACTCCGCGGCGCAGGAGCAGCGCATCGAGATCGAGAGCATGGCAAAGGCGAACCGCCGCATTTCCGAGCTCAAGCGCGAGATCAACGCCCTCGGCACCGTCAACGTCGGCGCCATCGAGGAATTTGACCGCGTGAATACGCGCTATACTTACCTCACCACCCAGCGCGACGACGTAGAAAAGGCAAAGGAAGAGCTGCTGGGCATCATCGAGAACATCACCGGCGAGATGACCGGCATTTTCAAGGAACAGTTCGCCCTCATCCGCGACAGCTTCCAGCAGACGTTTTTGGAGCTGTTCGGCGGCGGCAAGGCGACGCTCGAGCTCGAGGACGAGAACGACGTGCTTTCCTGCGGCATCGAGATCAAGGTGCAGCCGCCCGGCAAGGCGCTCAAGACGATCACGCTGCTCTCCGGCGGCGAGAAGGCATTCGTCGCCATCGCGCTGTACTTTGCCATCCTGAAAGTCCATCCGACGCCGTTTTGTGTCATGGACGAGATCGAAGCGGCGCTCGATGAGCCGAACGTCATCCGCGTGGCGAACTATATGCGCCGCATCACGGAAAAGACGCAGTTCATCGTCATCACGCACCGCCGCGGTACGATGGAGGCCGCCGACGTGTTGTACGGCGTGACGATGCAGGAGCGCGGTGTGAGTAAGATTCTGACGATCAACATGAACGACATGGCGAAAGAGCTGAACATCAAGGAGTAAGCTGAACATTAAGGAGTAACCATCATGAGCATCTTTTCAAAGATCAAAAAGGCGTGGTACGACACCATCGTCTGGGAGGTCATCGACGAGGACTTTTACGACGAGCTGGAGGAGAGCCTCATCATGGCAGACCTCGGCGCGTCTGTTGCCGCTGACGCGATCGAAAAGCTGCGCGAGGCGGTGCACCTCGGCAAGATCCAGAGCGGTGAGGAGGTCAAGCAGGCGCTGCGCGACATTCTCGCGGAAAAGCTGAACGTGGGCGACACCGCGCTCGACCTGTCCACCAAGCCGTCTGTTGTGCTTATTATCGGCGTCAACGGCGTGGGCAAGACGACGTCGATCGGCAAGATGGCGAGCCGCTTCAAAAAGGACGGCAAGCGCGTGCTGCTGTGCGCGGCGGATACGTTCCGCGCCGCCGCCGCCGATCAGCTTGAAATTTGGGCGAACCGTGCTGACTGCGAGATCGTGCGCTCCAAGGAGGGTGCGGACCCCGGCGCTGTGCTGTTCGACTCGCTTGCCGCGGCCAAGGCGCGCGGCGTGGACGTGGTATTGTGCGACACGGCGGGCCGTCTCCACAACAAGGCAAACCTGATGAACGAGCTTTCCAAGCTCCGCAAGATCATCGACCGCGAAACGCCGGACGCCGCGAAGGAGACGCTCCTCGTCCTCGACGCGACGACGGGGCAGAACGGACTTCAGCAGGCGAAGGTCTTCAAGGAGACCGCAGGCTTGACCGGCATCATCCTCACCAAGCTCGACGGCACGGCAAAGGGCGGCATCTGCGTCGCCATCGCGCAGGAACTGGGCGTACCGGTCAAGTTCGTGGGACTCGGCGAGGGCATTGACGATCTGCAGCCGTTTGACGCGCAGGAATACGTGAGCGCACTCATCTGAGCGGCGCAGGGGAGGAATGACCATGAAATTCGTACTGGCAACACAGAATATGAAGAAGCTCGAGGAGCTGAGAAAAGTGCTTTCCGACCTCGGCGTAGAGGTCGTGAGCGAAGCGGAGCTCGGCGTGAAGATCGAGGTCGAGGAGACAGGTGAGACCTTTGCGGAGAATTCGCTTTTGAAGGCAAAAGCCGTCATGGAGGCGACGGGACTGCCCGCCATCGCGGACGATTCGGGCCTGTGCGTGAAGGCGCTCAACGGCGGCCCCGGCGTGTACAGCGCACGCTTCGGCGGCGAGGGACTGGACGATAAGGGACGCTACACGCTGCTGCTTCAGATGATGCAGGGGCAGAGCGACCGCAGTGCCTACTTCCACACGACCATCACCTGCGCGTTCCCGAACGGCGATGTACTGCAAGCCGACGGCGATTGTCACGGCACCATCGCCTATGTCCCGATGGGAGACGACGGATTTGGCTATAACCCTGTGTTTTTCGTGCCTGACAAGCGAAAGACCTTTGCACAGATGACGCTCGAAGAGCGCTCCGCGATCTCGCACCGCGGCAATGCGCTACGCAAATTCAAAGAAATACTTGCAGAGTATCTGAAGAAATAAACGATCAAAAGAGGAACATTATGGAACTGACCAGTAAACAGCGCGCTTATCTGCGCGGACTTGCCAACCCGCTCGAGCCGATCGTCATCATCGGCAAGGACGGCATCGGCGACAATCTTATCAAACAGGCGAACGACGCGCTCGAAGCGCGCGAACTCATCAAATGCCGCGTGCTGGAAAACAGCATGCTCACCGCGCGCGAGGCGTGCGACGAGCTGTCGGTGCTCACGCGCAGCGAGCAGGTGCAGGTGATCGGCACGAAGTTTATCCTCTACCGTCCCACGCACAAGAAGGACAAAAAGGACAAGATCATTCTGCCCAAGGCAGCGAAAAAAGCGGAGTAAAGGGGGAATACCCTGTGAGCAAGATCGCATTTATCGGTGCCGGCAACATGGGCGGCGCCATCGCGCGCAGTGTGTGCCGTGTGACCGATCCCAAAACTGTGTGGGTGCGCAACCGCAGAGATGAGACCACCGCCGCCATCGCCGCCGCATGCGGATGCATCGCAGCGAAGGACGATACGGACTGTGCGAAGGATGCGGATTTCGTCTTTCTCGGCGTCAAGCCCTACGCCGTGCGCGACGTGCTGCGTGCCATCGCGCCAGTGCTGGCGCCTAAGCAGGTCATCGTCTCGATGGCGGCGGGCGTGGAGAGCGCGGCGCTGCGCGACATCGTGCCGGACAATCCCATCGTGCGCATCCTGCCGAACACTCCCTGCGCCATCGGCAAGGGGCTGGTGCTGATCGTACCCTGCGGTGACGTGGAGCAGTCAACGATCGACGCGCTTGCCGCTCTGCTCGCACCCTGCGGCAGAGTCGGCTTTACCGACGAAACCCACGCTGACGCGGGTATGGTCATCGGCGGCTGCACGCCGGCATTTACCTATCAGTTTATCGAGGCGCTTGCCGACGGCGGCGTACTGGCAGGACTTGCGAGAAAGGATGCGCTTTCCTGGGCGGCGCAGGCGGTCGCGGGCAGCGCGGAGCTGGTGCTGCAAAGCGGCAAGCATCCGGGGCAGCTCAAGGACGAGGTCTGCTCCCCCGGCGGCTCGACCATCGAGGGCGTGAAAGCGCTCGAGGCGCGCGCGTTCCGCGCGGGCGTGATCGAAGCCGTGGAAGCGGCGTTTGAAAAGAACAAGAAACTCGGAAAATAAAGAAATCGAGGCTAACATTGAAAATCGGCATCTATGGCGGGAGCTTTAACCCGCCGCATCTGGGACATCTGACCGCGGCGATCGACGCGGCGGCGTACTTAAAGCTGGACAAGCTGCTGCTCATTCCGGCGGGCATTCCGCCGCACAAGCAGCTTGCGGAGGAGACGCCCGCAGAGGAGCATCGCCTTGCGATGACGCGCCTGATGGGCGAGCAGGTCGCGCTGGAAACGAAGATAGCGGTCGAGGTCTCCGACATGGAGATGCGCCGCGCGGGGAAAAGCTATACCGCCGACACCGTGCGCGAGCTGTACGGACACTATCCGGACGATGAGTTGTGGCTCTTCATGGGAACGGATATGTTCCTGACGTTCCAGAATTGGTATCAGCCGGAGGAGATCGTCAAATACGCCGGCATCTGCGCTTTCGGACGGACGGAAAAGGACACGGAAGAGCTCTTCACCGTACAGCGGGCGTATCTTGCGCAGAAGTTTCCCGACGCCCGCATCGTCACGATGACGCTGCCCAACGTGGTGGAGATTTCATCGACAAAGCTGCGTGCGGCAATTCCCGCGGGGCAGGGCGGACGCTATCTTGCGCCCGCGGTGCTCGGCTACATCCTGCGCGAGCATCTGTATGGAACAAATCGTGATCTGAAGCGTCTATCCATACAGGAGCTGCGTCCGATCGCGCTAAGTTTCCTGAAAGCCAAGCGCATCCCCCATGTGCTGGGCACGGAGGAAACGGCGGTGAAGCTCGCAGAAAGGTACGGTGCGGACGTGGAAAAGGCGCGCATCGCTGCGCTGCTGCATGACTGCACGAAGCGTCTTTCGATGGACGAGCAGCTTGCGCTGTGCGAAACTTACGGTATCGCGCTCGATGAGCTGGAGCAGAAGGCGCTCAAGCTGCTCCACGCCAAGACCGGCGCGGCGCTGGCACAGGATGTGTTCGGTGTGGACGATGAGATCTACAACGCGATCCTGTGGCACACGACGGGCAAGCCCGCCATGACGCTTTTGGAAAAGGTCATCTACCTTGCCGACTACATCGAGCCCACGCGCGATTTTCCGGGGCTTGCTGAGCTGCGCGAAGCGGTCTGGCGCGATCTGGACGAGGGACTTTTGCTGGGCCTTTCAATGACGGTGGAGGAAATGCAGGGGATGGGAAACCCCATCCATCACAACACGCTGGAAGCGCGCGATTACCTGATAAAACAAAGAGGTTGAGAGAAAATACCATGAGCAACGGGCGGGATCCATTTGAAAATTTGAACAGAAAATATGAAGAGGCGCGCAGGTTCTACGATGAAAACTGCGATGAGGCGTGGGAACAGATCAGGCATCGCGGCAGCCGCAGACACAGCGAACGCGCACGGAACGAAACGAGCAGCGGAGAGTGCAGACCAGCCGCACGCCGACGGAAAAAGCAGAGCGGGACAAAGCGCACGGCACGCATCGCGGCTGTCATCATACTGGCACTCGCCATCGTTGGCATTCTCTGTGTGAAAGGGCTGATCGTTAAGCCGGAGCTGCCGAATAAGGACAGAGAAACGGGAAAAACAGGCGGGAGCGAGGAGTTCATCGACTACGGTGACGGCATTCAGCCCGTGGTCGGCGGCGCGCGCAAGAGCGAGGACTATTACACCGTGCTGGTACTCGGGCGCGATACGGGCGGCGGCGGCAACACGGACACGATGCTGCTGGCGAGCTACGACGTGACCAACCAGAAAGCGACGGTCATGTCCATCCCGCGCGACACGATGGTCAACGTCAACTGGGACGTCAAGAAGATCAACTCCGTCTACAATATGTACGGACAGGGCGACAAGGGCATCGCCGCGCTTTATAAGGAGGTCTCGCAGCTCGTCGGTTTTGAGCCGGACTATCAGGTCATCGTCGAGTGGGAGGCTGTGGGCAAGTTGGTGGATGCCATCGGCGGCGTGAATTTCGACGTACCGTACGATATGAGCTACCATGATCCCTATCAGGATCTTGTCATCGAGCAGAGCAAGGGCTACCGCCTGCTGGACGGTGACGATGCGATGCAGGTCATCCGCTGGCGCAAGAACGACGGCGGCAACGGTATCGGCGACAGCGGCCGTATGGAGATCCAGCAGGACTTTCTCAAGGCAGTCATCAAGGAAATGATGAAGCCGAAGAACGTGCTGAACATCGGCAAAATTTCCAAGGTGTTCCAGGAGAACGTGGAGACCGACCTGAGCTTCCAGAATATTCTCTGGTTCGGGCAGCAGGCGTTCTCCGGCGGGCTTTCCGTGGAGGATGTGACCTTCCTCACGATGCCATGGAATGGCGTGGCTGCTTACAGCCGCTCGCTGAGCAAAGAGCTTGGCTACGACTTCTATCTTGATTATGTTGTGCCGATCCCGGGCAAGCTGCTCGATATCGTCAACAATCAGCTCAGTCCGTTCCAAAAGACATTTACCCTGCGTGATCTTGACATCATGTCCGTCAACTCCGACGGCTCAATCTCTTCCTCCACAGGCTATGTGGAGGACAGCAAGGCGGCAGTTCCGCCGACGCTGATGGGGAAGAAGAACGATGGGGGAGAACCGCTCGTTGACGAGAATGGCGATCCAATCCTCGTGGATGAGGATGGTAACCCCATCGTTGATCCCGAGGGAACGACAACCGATGATCCGAACGGGGAGGAGCCGACGCAGGGCGATACGCCTGAGGCACCGGAAGTGGGCGAAAATGAGGGAACACCGGATATACCCGATGTGACGGAAGAACCCACTGCACCGCCTGCCGACGAACCCACCGACGGGGAAGCAGACAATAGTGGGGAAGAGATCCCTGACTGGTTACAGTAATCTGAATTCAATACTGATTTTTTAAGGAGAATACGATTATGCTGAACGCAAAAGAGCTTGCAATCACCGCCGCGAAGGCGCTCGACGCCAAGAAGGGCAAGGAGATCAAGGTTATCAAGATCGACCAGATCACCACACTTGCGGAGTACTTCGTCATTTGCACCGGTACGTCCAACACGCAGATCAACGCCCTGTGCGACAATGTGGAAAAGGAGCTGAGTGCGCTCGGCGAGGAGCCCATCCACCGCGAGGGTTACCGCGGCGGCACATGGGTGGCACTGGACTACGCCTGCGTTGTCGTCCATGTGTTCAACAATGAGGCGCGTAAGTTCTACTCCCTTGAGCATATGTGGGCAGACGGCGAGGAGCTCGACCTTGCCGACGTGCTGACAAAGGAATAAGAGAAACACAAACCGCCGCATCGTTCGATGCGGCGGTTTTGAATGGCGTTAGCACGGTAAACGATCTAAGGCAATACCACAATGATGCGGCGTTGCCTTAAATTGCACCGGCGCAAACATAAAAAAACTGCACCGCGATAGCGGCGCAGTTTTTTATCTTAGTAGAAACGCTTATTGCGGTTCTTGCGGGCAGCCTCGCTCTTCTTGCGGCGCTTGACGCTGGGGCTTTCATAGCACTCTCTTCTGCGAACTTCCGCAACGATACCGGCCTTGGCGCAGCTTCTCTTGAAACGCTTGAGGGCGCTATCCAGAGATTCGCCTTCCTTGACATGAACTTCGGACATCTATATTTCCCTCCCTCCGATGCATCCGGCTATTTCCAGGATGCTCTTTAAGAGCCATTTGCATGACTAACGGTGGTATTATACGCAAATTATTATGGCTTGTCAATATAAATTATTTCATTTCCACCGTTTTTGCCAAAAAATCGCACTTCTTACTTGACGATCAGGTTGATGAGCTTGTTCTTGACGAAGATGACCTTGACGATCTGCTTGCCCTCGATGGCGGCGGCGACCTTGCCGACTTCCTTCGCAGCAGCGACGACGGCATCCTGTTCGCTGTCCATCGGCACGACGACGGTGCCGCGCAGCTTGCCGAGTACCTGCACCGCCATCTCGACGGTGGAGGCGATGGTCTTGCTCTCGTCGTACTCCGGCCAGTCATGCTGCATCGCCATCTTGCCGGTCTCGGCGGCAAATCCGGTCAGCTCCCACATCTCCTCGACCATGTGCGGGGCGAACGGGGAGAGCATGAGCATCAGCGCCTTGAGATCGCCGCGGCTCACGCCATTGGCATAGAACTCGTTGACCATGCTCATCAGCGCCGCGATGGCGGTGTTCATCTTGAGGTTGTCAATGTCGTCCGTGACCTTCTTGATCGTCTTGTGGATGACGGCCTCGTTCTTTTCGGAGTAGCCCTCCTCGTCCGTTGCCATATCCATAAGGTTCCAGCAGCGGTCTAAGAACTTCTTGCAGCCGCGCACGGCATTGGTCGACCACGTTGCGGTCTTTTCAAAGTCGCCGATGAACATGATATAAAGGCGCAGCGTGTCCGCGCCGAACTCATTGACGACATCGTCGGGATTGACGACGTTGCCGAGGGACTTGCTCATCTTGACGCTCTGGCGCGTCGCCATGCTGCCGTACTTTTCAATGAGCGCCTGCTTCTCCTCTTCCGTCTCCACGTTGCCGATGTAGTGCGGGTTCTGGCCGAGGATCATACCGTGGCTCGTGCGCTTGGCGTAGGGTTCCTTGGTGTGGACGACGCCGATGTCGTAGAGGAACTTGTGCCAGAAGCGGGAGTAGAGCAGATGGAGCGTCGTGTGCTCCATGCCGCCGTTGTACCAGTCCACTGGGCCCCAGTACTGCTCGGCTTCCTTGCTGACGGGCGCGGTGTCGTTGTCGGGATCCATGTAGCGCAGGAAGTACCACGAAGAGCCCGCCCAGTTGGGCATGGTGTCCGTCTCGCGCTTGGCGGGGCCACCGCAGCAGGGGCAGGTGGTGTTGACCCAGTCGGTCATCTTGGCGAGCGGGGATTCGCCGTCATCCGTCGGCTCGTAGCTCTCGACATTGGGAAGCTCCAGCGGAAGCTGCTCTTCGGGGATGGCGACCCAACCGCACTTCTCGCAGTTGACCAGAGGAATGGGTTCGCCCCAGTAGCGCTGACGGGAGAACACCCAGTCACGGAGCTTAAAGTTGGTCTGGAGCTTGCCGAAGCCTTCCTTGACGCAGTATTCCTTCATCGCGGGGATGGCCTCTTTCACGGTCATGCCGTTGAGGAAGCCGGAGTTGACCATCACGGCGCTGTCGTCCTTGGCGACGAAGGCTTCCTTCGTCACGTCGCCGCCGGAAACGACCTCGATGATGGGCAGGCCGAACGCTGTGGCGAAGTCCCAGTCGCGCTGGTCGTGGCCTGGAACGCCCATGACGATGCCCGTGCCGTAGCCCATGAGGACATAGTCGGAAACGAACATCGGGAGGACTGCCTTCGTCACGGGGTTGATGATCTCAATGCCCTCGAGCTTCACGCCGGTCTTTTCCTTGTTCAGCTCACCGCGCTCAAAGTCAGATTTCTTTGCGGCGGCTTCCTTGTAGGCGACGACGTCCGCCCAGTTGCCGATGCGGTCTTTCCACTTCTCCAGCAGCGGATGCTCCGGGGAAATGACAACGTAGCTCGTACCGTAGAGCGTGTCGGCGCGGGTGGTGTAGACGGTGATGTCGTCGGGCGTGTTGGTCTTGAACGTGATCTCGCAGCCGGTGGAGCGGCCGATCCAGTTCTTCTGCTGCGTCTTGACGCGGTCGATAAAGTCGAGCTCGTCCAGATCGTCAATGAGACGGTCGGCGTACTTGGTGATGGCGAGCATCCACTGGCTCTTTTCCTTGCGGATAACGGGTGCGCCGCAGCGCTCGCAGACGCCCTCGACAACCTCTTCGTTGGCAAGAACGACCTTGCAGGAGGTGCACCAGTTGACGGACATGGTGGCCTTATAGGCGAGGCCATTCTTGAAGAACTGCAGGAAGATCCACTGCGTCCACTTATAGTACATGGGGTCGGAGGTGTTGACCACGCGGTCCCAGTCGAAGCCGAAGCCGAGCATCTTGAGCTGGCGGGTGAAGTTGGCAATATTGTCGCGCGTGACGATGGCGGGGTGGATGTGGTTCTTGATGGCGTAGTTCTCCGTCGGCAGACCGAACGCGTCGTAGCCGATGGGATTGAGGACGTTGTAGCCCTGCATACGCTTCTTGCGGCAGATGACGTCCATCGCTGTGAACGGGCGCGGATGGCCGACGTGCAGACCTGCGCCGGAGGGATACGGGAACTCGATGAGGCCGTAGAACTTCGGCTTGTCCCCGCCCGTGACGGCGGCATAGGGCTTGGTTTTCTCCCAGTTTTCCTGCCATTTCTTCTCAATGGCTGCGAAATCGTACTTCATGGTTGTCTCCTTTATGTGAATTTGTTTGATTAAAAATTAACAGCGGAACGCTGTTCGCCATATTTCGCGGTTGCCGCGAAAGCAGCGAGCGAAATGGCATTTTCGCTTTTCTATTGCGCAAGCAATAAAAAAGCCCCTGACCGCACAGCGGTCAGGGGCGTAAAAATACGCGGTACCACCCTGATTTAGCGGGAAATCTCCCGCCCTCAAGTGCCCTTAACGCGAGCCCACGTTCCGCCCTTATCAGGCGGACGACTCCGGGGTGAGATCACAGGCTTTCTTCGCCGGCTCGCACCGCCCGCCGACTCTCTTGAGAAGAAATTTTCCCGCTTTATGCCCCTTCTTCGTCATTTTAACAACGCTGATATTGTAAGATTTTTGCACGCTGTTGTCAAGTGCGATTTTGCCGCGTTGACGGCATCGTGCGAAAATGGTATAGTGGGCACAAAAGTATATCGGTTACCCAAAAGAGAGAGGCCGCAGGTGGAGTTTTCCGAAAAGCTGATACAGCTTAGAAAATCGAAAAATATGACGCAGGAGGAGCTTGCGGAAGAGCTCTACGTTTCCCGCGCCGCAGTGTCCAAGTGGGAGCAGGGACGGGGACTGCCGAGCATCGACTCGCTCAGGGCGATCGCTACGCTCTTCGGCGTGACGGTGGACGAACTTTTGTCGGGCGAAGAGCTTCTCAGCGCTGCGCAGAACGAGACGCGAGAGAAAACACAGCGTCTGCAATCCTCGCTCTTTGGACTGCTCGACGTGATGCATCTTCTCTTTTTCGTACTTCCGCTTTTCGGCGACGGCGCGGGCGGAGCGATCAGCGTTCTCACGCTCACGTCGTGGACGCGCACGATGTATCTCGCCTTATTTGTGCTGACCGCGCTGCTCGGTGTGGTGGAGACCCTGCTGCAAGGCAGGGAAGGCAACCTTTATCGTGTCCTTTCGTGGCTGTCTGTGGGACTGTCACTGCTGATTACCTCATTTGCCGCGCTCAATCGCCAGCCCTATGTCGCCTTGTTTACGCTGTGGATTCTCGCGGTCAAGGGATTTCTCCTGTTCCGACGCCGCTGATACGAAGCGTATCACGTGGGAAACGGCGCGTCCCTTGTAGCTTTTCCGCTCCTTTGTTACGGTATTTTCAGCCCCGCTGGGGCAATACCGAAAACAAAGGAGAACAGACATGAACAAACGTACCCTCAAAAACTTTGCGGCGGCAGGACTCCTGCTCGCCGCATTCCTCATTTTTACCGCGTTGGTGCAGCGCATCGACGTGCAGCCGATCGGACCGAACGGTTCGCGCGTCGGCTTTGCCGCCGTGAACGGGTGGTTCCATGCGTTCACGGACGTGCATTGGACGCTCTGCTACCTCACCGACCGGCTCGAGCTTGCCGCCATCGGCATCGCTTTCAGCTTCGCTGTGTTGGGTTTGCTTCAGCTCATCCGGCGGCGCAGCCTGCGTGAAGTCGACCGCAGCATTCTTATCCTCGGCGTGTTTTATCTCGCGGTCATCGCCGCCTATCTCTTTTTCGAGGCGTACACTGTCAATTACCGCCCTGTGCTGATCGGCGGCTTTCTGGAGGCGTCGTATCCCTCGTCTACAACGCTCCTCACACTCTGTGTGCTGCCAACGGCGATGATGCAGTTTTACTCCCGTATGCCGCGCGGTACGTCACGGACGATTGTACTGTGTGCGCTCGGCGTGTTCACGGTGTTTATGGTGCTTGCGCGGCTCGTGTCCGGCGTGCATTGGCTCACGGACATCCTCGGCGGCATTCTGCTCTCCGCCGCACTTGTGCTGCTTTACCGCGCCGCGGTGTCGGCTACTTAAGCAGCTCCGGCAGGAGGTCGCGCACCTCGGGGTACATCAGAAATGCCGCGGGAAACCCGAGCTGCGTCCCAAGCGAGAGCTTGGCGCGAAGCGACTGCGCGTCGTCAAAGAGGACAAAGTGCGTTTCGCCGTCCAATCGGTGCGTGAAGTAGTGCGCGCCCAGCTCGCGGGAATAGAACGTGGAGATGTCCCGCCGCTTCTGAAAGGTTTGAAGCTCGTCTGCGGTCATGGGGCGACCCTGACCGCTCATGCAGGGCAGCGGGAAGTCCATGATGAGCCGCTGCACGTCGAGCGCGGTGCGCTCCGCCCCGTATCGGCTGCGCGCGTCGCAGAGCATCTCGCGCAGCGAGCCGCCGGAGATCGCCGTGCTCACCAGCACGCAGCCGGACGGCACGGAAAGGGGAGCATAAAGCTGTTTGCCGCACCGCGAAAGCGCCGCGCCGAGCCGGTCGAGAAACGGTACACGGTCGGGAAGCGGGGAGGACTCAAAATCCGCGAACACGCCGTCGAACTGCCGCACATCGCATTCGCGCAAAATCGTGCGCACGAGCGCCTGCGTGCGCGCTATCGGCTTTTTGCAGCGGTCGGACAGCCCCATCAGTCCACCGCGCACGCCGTCTTTTATGCAACTGCGCGCGAGCATACCGCCCTCGTCAATCGCATAGGCGATGTGAACGAGCGGCAGGGAACAGGCGGGAAGCTGCTGCGTCTCGCCCGGCGTGATGGCAAGATATGTTCTCACGGAAACCCTCCCTTGTAAAACCGTAAAGTCTGTGTTATACTATACTGCGATTTTATGCGGGAGGGAGGATGCGTATGCTGCTGTGTCCCGATTGGGTGTTTGACGACTATACGGCGGTCACGCCGGCATTTCTGCGCACACTCGGCGTGCGTCTGCTCCTGACCGACCTTGACTTTACGCTTGCTCCCAAACGGGTGAAGGAGCCGGATGAGGAGGTGCGCGCGTGGATTGCGGCGATGCAGGAAGGCGGCATCGACGTCGTCATCATCTCCAACAACCGCAATCCCTTGCGCGTGCGCCGCTTCTGCAAGGATCTCGGCATCACCTACGTCGGTCATGCGGAAAAGCCGCTCAAGCACGGCTATAAGCACGCGATGAAAAAGTTCGGCGCGGCACCGAACGAGACCGCGATGCTCGGCGACAAGCTGCTTACCGACACGCTGGGAGCGAAGCGCTGCGGTCTTACGATGCTCATGGTGGAGCCTGCCGGCGGCGCTGTCGGGCCGTGGCAGAAGGTGCTGCACGCCATGCAGGAGCCGTTTAAGACGAAAAGTGTGCACGATGAACGCAAAAAATGAGAATTATTTTGCAAAATACGGCACAAGATAAAGAAAAAAGCTTGCCTTTCGGCGCAAAATGCTGTATCATATCAAAGGTTTTATCATACTAATACTCAATAGAAACACGACAATCTTTGCGGCCTGATTTCCGCCAAGCTTCGTTGAATCCCTTGGAAATACGACAGTATTCCCTTCGGTCTTCGCCTCGCCTGACGAAAATCATTCTCGCGAATCTTTGCCTGATTTCTATCGAGAATTAGTATAAGACCAAAATTTTATGAATTTGAGGAAGTCTCCGATTTCCTCGTAAATACAGGAGGAAAAAACTATGGCAACGATTACCGCTGGTGATTTCAGAAACGGCAAGGTCTTCGAGATGGAAGGCAAGTACTATCAGGTCGTTGAGTTCCAGCATGTCAAGCCCGGCAAGGGCGCTGCGTTCGTCCGCACGAAGTACAAAAACGTGATTACCGGCAGCATTCGTGAAGACTCCTTCAACCCCACCGCAAAGTTCGACGAAGTCGCCATCGAGCGCAAGAACATGGAGTACAGCTACAATGACGGCGATCTGTACTACTTCATGGATCAGGAGACCTACGATATGGTGCCCCTGAACCGTGAGCTCCTCGGCGATGCGTTCCGCTTTGTCAAGGAAAACACCATGTGCATGGTCCTGAGCATCAAGGGCAATGTCTTCGGCGTGGAAGCGCCCAACTTTGTTGACCTCATCGTCACCAAGTCCGATCCGGGTGCCAAGGGCGATACCGCGACCAACGTCACCAAGCCCGCTACGCTGGAGACCGGCGCTGAGATCAAGGTTCCTCTGTTCATCAACGAGGGCGATAAGATCCAGATCGACACCCGTACCGGCGAATACATCGGCCGCTCCAAGTAATCGGTAGCGGAAAACTCACTGATTCTGTACTTAAGTTTAAGGAGGATCTTACGATGGGTATTTCTGAAAAAGTCGCTTATCTCAAGGGCCTGATGGAAGGCCTCAAGATCGACGAAGCGTCCAACGAGGGCAAGCTGTTTGCCGCGATCATTGACGTGCTTGATGAGATCGCGCTCGAGATCGAGGATCTGACGGACGAAGTCATGGAGCTTGGCGATGGGCTGGACGTTGTCAGCGACGACCTCGGCGACGTGGAAGATATTGTCTATGACGACGAGGACGACTACGATGACGACGACGAGGAAGAGGAGTGCTACGCCACCACCTGCCCCGAGTGCGAGGAAGAGATCTTCTTCGACGAGACCGTTCTGGAGGACGGCAACCTCGAGTGCCCGAACTGTGGCGCCAAGCTGGAATTCGACCTCTCTGACCTTGCCAATGCCAAGGACGAAGATGACGACTGATTGTTAAATTAAATTGAAAAACCGCTGCTCGTTTGAGCAGCGGTTTTTTTGCCTAAAGTGTTTTGGGGTTGGACATCGTATCACTTACAGCGGCTTTCCGGCGATCTCGGTGATCGTGTCGAGCATACCTTGAATTTGCGGGGTGATGACCTTGTTCCTGTGGTAAACGACCTGACGCCACTTATGCATGGTGCAGTCCGCCACGGGGATGATGGCAAGCTCCTTTTCGTGGATGCTCCTGCTGACCGTGTAGCGCGGCAGAACGGAGAGATAGGTCGGGTTTTCGCTGATAAGCCGCAGGATCAGCACGTCGTCCTCCAGTTCGAGAAACGGCTGGATCGTCAACCCCTGCCGCGCAAGCTCGCGGTCAAAGAAATCGCGGTAGGCATTGCTGCGATGCATGGAGATGAACGGGCGGCCGACGAGGTCGCTCAAATGGACGCTCGGTTTCTTGGCAAGCGGATTTTCGGCGTTGGTGACGACGACGATGTCCTCCTCCGCCTCGAATACCTTGACGAACTGCGTGTCAAGCAGCTGCTCGTCAAGCGTGTAGATGAGGTCAAGCTCGTTCTTGATGAGCATTTCCTTGAGCGATGCCACCGTGTCGGCGTGGAGCTGCGCGACGACGCGCGGAAAACGGTCGTGGAACAGCGGCACGATCTCGGAAAACGACGCCGTGAGCATGGAGTTGAGCGTACCGACGCGCACCGTGCCGGTTAGCGCGGCATCGTCGCAGGCAAAGGAGCTGGCGCGGGAAACGGCACTGACCACGTCGCGCGCGTAGGCGACAAAATCCTTGCCATACTGTGTGATGACCACGGTTTTGCCGATGCGGTCAAACAACTGCACGTTCAGCTCGCGCTCCAACTGCTGGATCTGCACGGTGACGGCGGACTGGGAATAGTCCAACGCTTCCGCGGCACGGGAAAAGCTCTGCAGCTCCGTGACTTTGAGAAATGTAACCAGATTGCGGATCTCCATGCGGACACCTCCTATGATATGAAATTAATTCAACTATTTCCTAAAATATATTACAAATATTGTTCGCTGTCAAGAGCTGAAAAAAGCTGACCGAAAAAATCGGTCAGCTTTTTATCTTATTGCTTGCCGGAGAGATAATAATCACTCTCGCCGCTGTGGTAGAACGGGCAGGCAGTCAGCTCGCGCGCGAGAAAGCGCACCATCTCGTCCTCGTCAAGATCCTGCTCGCAGGTGTAATCGTCAAATTCCTCATCGTAAGTGTAGAACATGCAGTCCTCGCAGGAAAAGCGCACCGCGATCACTCCTTTTCGTATTCCACGTGCAGCAGCTCATGCGCGCGCTTGTCGAGCCCCGCGGCGTACATCGCGTTCATCACGGGGTTGCGCTCGGCACGCTTGAACATTGCGCTGCGGTCGATCTCGTAGAGACCCTGTGCGCGCTGGAGCTTCTTGCCCATGAGCGCGTAGGGCTGTCCCGCGCCGCCGACGCAGCCGGTGCGGCAGGACATGACCTCGACCAGATCGACCTGCACCTCGCCGCTCTCGATCTGATCGAGCAGCTTCGCCGCGTTGCTCAGACCGTGGACGACGCCGATACGCACCTCGCGCTCGCCGATAGGCAGCGTGACGAAGCGAATCGGCTCGCTGCCGCGCAGACCGCTGTGCTCAAGCATACGCAGGGCGTTTTTGGATTTGTCGGGCAGGCAGTAGCGTGCGACCGCCTCGGCGACGCCGCCGGTGGCGCCGAAGATCTCCGCGCCGCCGGAGCCCATGCCGTAGGGCAGGTCGGGTGCTTCTTTTTCAAGTGCGGGGAAGCGGATGCCTGACTGCTTGATCATCTTGATGACTTCCTGCGTGGTGAGCACGAGGTCGACGTTGGGCACACCGTCATGGCGGAATTCTTCGCGTCCCGCCTCCATCTTCTTGGCGGTGCAGGGCATGATTGCGATATGATAGGTCGTGCGGCCGTCGGCAGCGTCCTTCTCGCGGTACTGATCCTTGAGCACGGACGCGAACATCTGCATGGGGGAGCGTGCGGTGGAAAGATTTTTGATAAAGTTGGGGCGCTTCGTTTCCACATATTTGACCCACGCGGGGCAGCAGGAGGTGAACAGCGGCAGGTTTTCACCGCTCTTGAGACGCGCGAGGAATTCCTCCGCCTCCTCGCGAACGGTCATATCCGCGCCGAAGATGGTGTCGTACACCTCGTCGACGCCCATGATCTTGAGCGCGGTGACGAGCTTGTCGAGCACGTTTTCACCCGGAGCCATTCCGTAGGCTTCGCCGAGCGCGACGCGCACGGCAGGTGCGATCTGTACCACCACGCGCTTGCTGGGGTCGTGCAGCGCCTTCCACGCAACGCCGATCTCATTGCGGACGGTGATCGCGCCGGTGGTGCACACAGCGGCGCACTGACCGCAGGCGACGCAGTCCGTTTCAGCGAGGGGCTTGCCGTTGACCGTGTCGATGTACAGCCCGGGGCCGCGACCGGCAAAGCGCAGGTTGCCGATGCCCTGTACCTCCTTGCACACGCGCACACAGTCGCCGCAGAGGATGCACTTGTTCATATCGACGTAGACGGCGGGGGAGGAGCTGTCCTCGGGGATGACGGGGCGGGTGTCCTCATAGCGCACCTTGTGGATGCCGAAGCGCATCGCCATCTCCTGCAGGCGGCAGGCGCGGTTTTTTTCGCAGGTCGTGCAGTCGCGGCAGTGCGCGGAGAGCAGCAGCTCCAAAATCATACGGCGGTACTTTAAGAGCTTCGCCGTGTTCGTGCGGATGCGCTGACCGTTTTTCGGCTGCATCGTGCACGCGGCGTCAATCTTGCCGGTGTCGATGTCCTCGACCATGCACATACGGCACGCGCCGTAGACGGAAAGATCGGAGTGGAAGCAGAAGTTCGGCATCTCCACGCCTGCCTTCTGACATACCGCCAGAACGCTCGGCTCGTCGTCATATTCCACACGGATGTTGTCCACGTACATAATGCCCTTAGCCATGGATCTCCACCTCCCGGATCGCGTCGAACGGACAAAGCTCGATGCAGTTGTAGCACTTGGCGCACTTTTCATGGTCGATCACGAACGGCGACTTGATGACGCCGGAGATCGCCTGCGCATGGCAGTTACGGGCGCACTTGCTGCACCCGCGGCAGATCTCGGGGTCGATCACGAGCTGGATCTTGTTGTAGGGCAGACCGCCGGGCTGGATCGGCTCGCGCGTCTCATTTTCGCACAGCGGGCACTTGCCGTCGAGGTGCGCCTCAAATTCCTCAGGGAAGTACTTGATTGCGCCATCGAGCGTGTGGTACGAGCCCTTGCCGAGGTTGCACAGCGAGGTCACGGAGATCATCTCGCCGAGGTCGGTGAGCATCGTGAAGCCCTTGCGGTCAAGGCGATAGTCCTTGAGATCGTGCAGCAGCTCGTTCATGCGTTTGGTGCCTTCGCGGCAGGGAACGCACTTGCCGCAGAACTCCGTCTGCGTGTACTCCATGATGCGGCTGCACGCATCCACGACGCAGCGGTCGGCGTCAATGACGGTGATGACGCTGTCGCCGCGGCGCACGCCGTAGGCCTTGAGCACCTGAAAGTTGAGCGGGAGATCGAGCTGCTCCGCCGACAGTACGCCGCCGCTCGGTCCGCCGATCTGCACGGCCTTGAACGCCTTGTCGTCCACGATGCCGCCGCCGATGTCATAGATGACCTGACGGATCGTGGTGGACTCTTCGGGAATGTCCACATAACCGGGGCGGTTGATGTCGCCCTTCAATAAGAAAATTCTTGCCATAAAGTAATCACCCTATCGTGTCAGTAGTGTTGTGTTTTTTCTCTATTTTACCGTATCAGACTTTATCACCGACAGACCGAAATGTAAAGCGTTCTATTGATAAATAATCTAAATATGTTGCCTTGATTTTGTCTATATATTACAAAAAATGAGAACGTCCTTAATGGACGCCCTTATTTTCACTCTCGGCCAGCTGCATGACGAACAGCGTCCTCATGATGGACGTAGTTCACACAAAATGCTCTTGACAAGTAAACTTGGCAGTGGTATGCTAAGGATGCAAAGAAAACTTGGCAAAAGGAGAATTGCTATGGATCGTGAAAATATTTTGGCAAAGAGCCGCGGCGAGGGGCAGGATGAAGGCTTGCGGCACGCGCAGGATGTCGGGCACCGCATCGCGTGGCGCGGCGGATATTTTGCGCTGGTCGTTGTGCTGTGGCAGTCGATGATCACGATGAATTACGGCACGTTTGTGATCATTATGGCGATCCTTGTCGGTTACAATCTGGGGTATTATCTTCCAATCTGGCAGTTCACGCGGAAAAAGTCGCATTTTGCCATCGTTGCCTTCTGCGCGCTCCTGTTTCCGGCGCTGCTGATGCTCTATGTGGCGCTGACGATGGACTTATCGCCGGAGGTCTACGGCTGGCGGTATGTGATCGAATTTGCGCTGCTTTTTCTCATCATCGACGCTGTGCTGATCTTGGCGGGACTTTACAGCAAAACATGGCGGGGGGAATGAGCGATGGATGAGGGACTGATCCTGCAAAATCGGCTCAAAGAAGCACGCACGGAAAAGGGCTTGTCCCAGGCGGAGCTTGCCGCTATCGTGGGCGTTTCGCGCAACACGATCAGCTCGATCGAAACCGGTCAGTTCAATCCGACGGCAAAGCTGGCACTGGTGCTGTGTATCGCGCTGGATAAAAAATTTGAAGAGCTGTTTTACTTCTGAAAAACCGAGGGCGTCCCTATTGCGGGATGCCCTCGGTTTCTTCGTCAACGAGCTGCATGATCGACACCTCGAACGCTGTGCGCTCCTCCGCGCCGGTGTCGAGCAGCTTCGTATAAGTACGACTCTGCACGCGCCCTTCGAGCGTCAGCCGGTCTCCGACCGACATTTCGGCGACCTGCAGGGCGATCTGTCCCCACGCGATGCAGGGGAGATAGTCCGCGCGCCCGTAGTGGCGGTTGACCGCAAGAATGACGTCGCAGATGCTGCGTCCAAGCGGCGTGCGCCGCAGCATGGGCGGTTTGCAGAGGATGCCCGAGAGAAGGATGCGGTTGAAGGAAGTTCCGTCGCTTGGTTCAATGTTTTGGGCAAAGACGGTGATGATGAGTCGGCTGCCCTGACCGCTTTTGTTGTTGAACGAGCGTAGCTGCCCGATCACGCGGATCGGTTCGCCGACCGTCAGCAGTGCCGCCGTCTGTGCACTCACCACGATGATCGGTAGATCGCACTGTCCGGAAAGCCGCTCCACCCGCAGGGGAAATTTGTAAAAGCGCTGGGCGTGGTTTTCGTGCGAAAAGACGCATTCTCCGTCTACCGTGCCCCAAAGCTCCACATAGTTCTGATTTTGTTCCATGCCTACACCTCAAATGCTTGTTGGTGTATTGTATGAAACGAGCGCGGGAGGTATGCCGCAACAATGCAAAAGCTGCCGCGGTGAGCAGCAGCTTTTAAAACCAAAAGCCAAAAAAGAAGGAGCAGTTTTACTGCTCCTTCTTTTTTGAGTTATCTTACTTCATGTTGGCGATGATCTCAACCAGCTCGCCGCCGATACGGGCCTGAGCTTCGTTCGTGCCGGAGCCGATGTGCGGAGTGCAGGAAACGGCGGGATGGCTGTAGAGAGCCTTGTTGGTGGCGGGCTCGTCAGCGAAGACGTCGAGACCGGCGGCGCGGATCTTGCCGCTGTTAAGAGCTTCGAGCAGAGCGTCTTCATCGACGTTGGTGCCGCGGGAGGTGTTGACAACGATGACGCCGTCCTTCATCTTGGCGATGTTGTCCTTGGAGATGAGAGCGCCGCCATCGACTGCGGGAGCGTGGACGGAGATAAAGTCGGCCTTGCCGAGCAGTTCATCCATTTCAACGTAGGGGATACCGAGCTGCTCTTCGATGCCGGGGATGTGGAAGATATCGAATGCGATAACGTTCATGCCGATGCCCTTGGCGAGCTGGCCAAGCTTCTGACCGATACGGCCGAAACCGACGATACCGAGAGTCTTGCCGGAAAGCTCAACGCCCTTGGAGTAAGCCTTCTTCTCCCACTTGCCTTCACGCATGGTAGCGCCGGCAATGGAGATGTTGCGTGCGCAGGAGAACATATGAGCCATGGCAAGCTCAGCAACGGACTCGGACGGGGACTTCGGGGTGTTCTTGACTTCGATGCCGTTTTCCTTGGCGTAGGCGACATCGATGTTGTCAAGGCCGACACCGGCGCGGATGACGCACTTAAACTTGCCGCCCTTGGCCTCATCGATCTGAGCCTTACGAAGCTTGGTCTTGGAGCGAATGATGGCTACGTCGAAGTCGCGCAGAGCCTTGCCGAGCTCTTCGGGCTCATAGAACTGCTCAACGAGCTCGTGACCCATTGCGCGAACCTGCTCGATCGCGCCCTTATCCATACCGTCAGTAACGAGAATACGCATAATTATAATCTCCTTAATATTTTATTCAGAGGTCAAGGGGGAATCCGATTCCCCCTTGTGTGTTTTTTTACTTGTGCTCAGCTTCAAACTTCTTGAGGAACTCGACGAGAGCCTCAACGCCTTCCTTGGGCATGGCGTTGTAGATGGAGGCGCGCAGACCGCCGACGCTCTTGTGGCCCTTGAGGTTGTCGTAACCGGCAGCCTTGGTGGCGGCGACGACTTCGGCGTCAAGCTCAGCAGACTCGGTGACGAACGGGACGTTCATCAGGGAGCGATCCTTGGCTTCGACAGTGCCCTTGAACATCTTGGAGGAATCCAGGAAGTCATAGAGAACCTTGGCCTTTTCGATGTTGCGTCTTTCCATTTCCTTCAGACCGCCGATGCTCTTGAGATACTTGAAGACCTTACCGATGCAGTAGATCGCCCAGCAGTTCGGGGTGTTGTACATGGAGCCGTTGTTGGCGTGCGTGGAATACTGCATGTAAATGGGCAGATCGGTCAGATCGTCGCGGATGAGGTCCTCACGGACAATAACAACGACCATACCGGCAGGGCCGACGTTCTTCTGAACGCCCGCGTAGATCATGCCGTAATCAGAGACGTTGCAGGGTTTGGAGAGGAACATGGAGCTCTGGTCGGAAACGAGGACGTGGCCCTTGGTGTTGGGGAGCTTCTGCCAGGTCACACCGTGGATGGTCTCGTTCTCGCAGATGTAGACGTAGTCGGTATCATCGGGAATGTCGAGGTCGGAGCAATCGGGAACGTAGCTGTAATTCTTATCCTTGGAGGAAGCGGCAACGATGACTTCGCCGACCTTCTTTGCCTCAGCGATGGCCTTCTTGGACCATGCGCCGGTTTCAATGTAAACAGCCTTGCCGTTCTTCATGAGGTTCATGGGGATCATGGAGAACTGCAGGGTGGCGCCGCCCTGAATGAAGAGGACCTTGTAGTTATCGGGAATACCCATCAGGTCGCGCAGATCCTGCTCAGCTTCGTCGACGATCTGCTGGAAGACCTTGGAACGGTGGGACATCTCCATGACACACATGCCGCTGCCGCGGTAGTTGAGCATTTCGTCACGGATCTCCTCCAGAACGGGCTCGGGCATCATGGCGGGGCCTGCGGAGAAGTTGTAGGTGCGATTGTACTTCATTGTTTGTTCCTCCTAGAAATTGTTTTTTCAGATGAAATTTTGAAAAATTACACAACAATACAGCCATAGTATAGTATAGAAAAACCAAATAATCAATACGGAAAACGCCGAAAAGGATGAAAAATAGTGGATACCTGCTTGAAAAATTTTGTTTTAGAAAAAAGAAAAATGTTGGCAAACGGCACATAATCGTGTAAAATAAAGATAAAGAAATCGTGCAAAAGAGAGGAGAGCGCACCGATGAGAGCAGATGGAAAGCTTGCCAAGGAAAAAAGCGTGATCGCTTCCGCCATTCCGTACATTATGCCCAAACGCTACGATGCACAGAACTTTATTACCGAATATGCGGATATGGAGATCCTGCGCAGATATATCCACCAAAAGCGCAAGGAGGGCATCCGCATCTCCTATATGACGCTCATCCTCGCCGCTTACTTCAAAGCATATCAGGAAAACCCGAAAATCAACCGTTTTATCATGAATAAGCGCATTTATGACCGCAATCATTTCTGCGTGAGCTTTATGATTCTGAAAAAGCGCGCCGACGGTATGCCGGATGAAACATCAATCAAGGTTTACTTTGAAGACGGCGACGATGTGTTTTCCATCAACCGGAAGATCGAAGAAAGCATTGCAAAGAATCAGGATTCGACAACAAATAATGCCACGGATAAATTTGCAGGCTTTATGCTCTCGCTTCCGCTGCTCCCGACGCTGGTGGTGGGTCTTGTGAAGCTGCTGGACCGTTACGGTCTTCTGCCGCGAAAGATCATCGACTTGAGTCCCTTCCACACGAGCCTGTTCATCACCAATCTTGCCTCCATCAACACCAACGCCATCTTCCACCACTGCTACGAATTCGGCACGACCGGTGTCTTTATCTGCATGGGGAAGCCTGTTGCCAACTATATCAACGGAGAATACCGGAAGAAACTGATTCCGCTCGCCTGCGTGTTGGACGAGCGCATCTGCACGGGACACGAATATGCGCTCTTCTGGGAGAGCTTCCGGCGCTACCTCAAGCACCCCGAGTGGCTGGAAAACGGCGCGGAAGAGGGAAAGACCGAAGAGACTGCCGACGACGAATAACGGCTGTTTTCGCGTGAACATTCTTGCAAAAAATGCTTTCATAGTTTGATACGGGTAAAGGCATCGGCCTTTACCCGTATTGTCATATCTCCGTTTTTCCGAAGTCCTCAAAGGACTTGAGCGCGATCTTCGCCGGCTCGTGGAGCCGCCGCCCCGTGTAGTCGAAGCGTGAGCCATGGCACGGGCAGTCCCAGGTCTTTTCATCGTCGTTCCACGTCAGCTGACAGCCGAGGTGCGGACACTTGACCGACACCGCGTAGAGCGTGCCGTTCGCAGCGCGGTAGACGCCGTATTTTTTGCCGCGATACTGCACGATGCCGCCGTGCCCGAGAGCGATGTTCTCCGCGGCCTTTTCGCCGGGAAGGAAAAGCCGCCGCCCGATGCCGCGCACGGCATAACCCGCGCCCTCCATCAATGTTGAAATCGATGCCGACGGGAGAAAACGCATCGGCGAATAGACCTCGGCATAGGGGGAGTGCTCGCCGAGCAGCTGAGAAACAAGGATCGTCGCCGCAGCCATCGCGTTGCTCATGCCCCATTTGCCGAAGCCCGTCGCCACATGGAGGAACGGCGCGGTGGAGGAGTAGGGGCCGACGTAGGGTACGCCGTCGAGCGTCATGATGTCCTGCGTGGACCAGACGAATTCCTCGCGCGCATCGGGGAACCAGAGTTTTGCCTGCCGCCGCAGCACTTCGTAGCTGTCGCCGAGGTTTTCGCCGCAGCGGTGTCCGCCGCCGCCGAGCAGCAGATACTCACCGCTTTGCCGCAGGCTCCAGCCCTCCGTCCCGATGTCGAGATACATCCCACGCACGTTCGGCGCACCCGAGAGCGCGAGCAGATACGACCGCTCCTGATGCAGCCGCAGGGAATAGAGCCCGTGCCGCTCGAGCATCGGATAGTGCGTGGCGACGACGATGTGCTCCGCCGTGACGCTGCCGCCGTCGCAAAGCACCGTGTGTCCCCGAATGTCCCGCGCGGGGGAGTGCTCATAGATGGTAAGACCGGGCAGAAGCGCGGCAAGAAATTTGAGCGGGTCGAACTGCGCCTGCCCCTCGAAGCAGAGCGCATCGCGCGCGGGAAACGGCAGCTCATCGGGGACGTACCGATGCACCGGCGCGCCGAGATAGGCGGCGTAAGCCAGCTCACGCTCCAGCGATGGGCCGCCCGGCGCAGAGTAGATGAAGGACGGCGCGGTCACAAAATCGCACTCAATGCCCTTTTCGCGCACCAGAGCGCGGTATCGCTCCACCGCGTGCAGATTTGCCTGCACATACTGCCGCGCCAGCTCCGTGCCGAAGTCGCGTACCAGCTTTTCGCAGAACAGCCCGTGCTGCGCGGTGAGCTTCGCCGTCGTGCGCGCGGTCGTGCCGCCGGCAAGGCGGTCTTCCTCCAGCAAAACGACGCGCACGCCGCGCCCGTGCAGAAAATACGCGGTCAGAATGCCAGCGATCCCGCCGCCGATGACCGCAACGTCGGCATGCAGATTTTCCTCAAGGCGCGAATAGCGCGGCAGCGCATCCCTGTTCCACGGTGTTTGCATGATGATCCCCTCCTAAGTAGCTTTGCGGTAGTTTTCCCCGTGTGCGGTTTCCTATTCCTGCCGGAAAAGGAAAACATTGTGCCTTGTCAAAAAGGTTACAAAATGTTACCGTTTTAGCAGGAAAAGGAGGTAATTCCAAATGAAAAAGAAAATTTCCAGTATGGTTTTGGCATTGGTGCTTGCATTTGCCATGGCGGTGCCCGCGTTTGCCGCCACGACGCACACCGTCGCCGCAGGTGACACGATGTGGAAGCTCGCCGTCAAATATCAGGTCGGCACGAGCGAGATCATCGCCGCCAATCCGCAGATCAAAAATGCCAACCTGATCTATCCCGGCGACGTGCTCACAATCCCTACGCTTGACACCTCCGTGCGCGCCTACGAGCAGGAGGTCATCCGCCTCACGAACCTCGAGCGCGCGAAGTACGGCCTTAAGCCGCTCACGGAGGATTGGGAACTTTCCCGCGTCGCGCGCTATAAGTCGCAGGATATGCACGACCGCCGCTATTTCGACCACAACAGTCCCACCTACGGCACGCCGTTCCAGATGATGAAAGCGTTTGGGCTTTCGTACCGCAGCGCGGGGGAAAACATTGCCATGGGCTACCGCACACCGCAGGCGGTCGTGACGGGCTGGATGAATTCCAGCGGGCACCGCGCCAACATACTCAATAGCTCCTACACAAAGATCGGCATCGGCTACGTTGCCGACGGCAACTACTGGACGCAGCAGTTCATCGGCTGAAAAAAAGCGGCGAAAGCCGCTTTTTTTCGCCTGTAAACTTAAAGTTGCGCGATTTTTGCCGCCAAAGCGCCGATGCAACTTGAAGTTGATTGCTTTTTCCCGCCGTTTCCCGTATAATCTTATAGCATTAAGAAGAACGAACGGGGGAGGTGCGGCATGAGCGAGCCTTTTGAAATTCAGGGCGAGGAGCAGAAGACGAAAAACTTTCGCCTGCCCTGCAGCCGCTTCGACGCGCCGACGGTCGAGGCGTGGCTGAACGAAAAATCGGGCGACGGCTGGCGCTTCTATGCGTGGGAGGAAAACGACATTACGCTCGGCTTCACCCGCAACGAACAGAGCGCGGAGCGCTACTGGGTAGAGCCCGCGTGGGAGGACGCCGCGCCGACGACGGAGGAGCAGCGCCGCTATGAGATGCTCGGCTGGGAATACGTCTGCCGCAGCCACGACGGCATCTACCGCGTGTGGCGTGCCACTGTACCGGGAGCGCGCAAGGGCCGCCTCAAACAGATGGAGGACAGCTACGCCTATCGCAAGGTCAAAAAAAGTCTGCGGCGCAATTACCTGTGGCTGCTTGCGGTCATTGCGCTTCTGCTTGCTGCCGCGTGGTTTATCCGCATTCGCAGTCCATATCTCATTTGGCGACACGTCGCCGACACAAAGATCGGTCTGGATATCCTTACCTTTGCGCTGTCCCTTGTTGGCGGATTTTGGGTCGACCGACAGGAGCGCAGGGCGATGCGGCGGCTGAAGCGAAGTCTTGTCGAGGGCGAGGAGATGCGCGGCGTCGGGCGCACGGGCGCCGTGGGGAAGATCGTGCAGCGGCTGCCGCTTGCCGTTGCCATCGTGCTGCTGCTCTGCGTTTCGAGAGAGGGCTTTGACCGATATTTTTCCGATTGGAGCGATTACGCCGACAATCCCGTGCCGTTTATCGCATCCGAGCAGCTCGACGGTAGGGCGTCGAATGAGTGCTACGTCGAACAGCGCCATACGCTCCTCGGCGGGGAGATCACCCTTGTCAGCGAGGGGAAGTATGTGGGGGCGGTCAGCAACTATCTGTGGGTGCAGTACTCAACGCAGCTTGAGATCTACGAGCCGCGACTCAAATTCCTCGCAAGACCGCTTGCCGGAGACGTTTATGCGCAGTATTTCAAATACTGTGAGGCGGAAACTCTTGACAGTATAGATTTTGAAAAAGCATACTACTCCCACGATATCCACGATACCCAGCGCCTTTTGCTGTGCGACGGCGGCACCGTGCTTTATTACCGCACCGATGCGCCGGACGATCTGCGAAGCCACTTGGGCGAGTTCACAGCGCTTCTGCGCGATTATCAGAATGATTGAGAAATGCCCGCGCATTTGCGCGGGCATCCTTATTGACATTTTTCGCGCCTTATGTAAAAATACCGTGAAGATAACACAAAAAGAGGCGCGGCATGAAAGATTTCAAGGCGATCGCAAACCACGTATTCGAATATATCAAGACCGTGTGCAAATGGCTCGTCATTGCCGGCGTCACGGGACTCATCGGCGGAGCGGTGGGTGCGCTGTTTCACAACGGTGTCGATTACGCGACAGAGCTTCGCACGCTGTGTCCGTGGCTGCTGTACCTGCTGCCGGTTGCTGGTCTTGTCATCACCGCGCTCTATCACCTGATGCATACGCACGGCATCGGTACGAACGCCGTGATCGACGCGGTGCATCAGGGCTATCACATTCCGATCCGCCTCATTCCCGCCATCTTCCTCGGCACGATCCTCACGCATTTGTGCGGTGGCAGCGCGGGACGCGAGGGCGCGGCGCTGCAGATCGGCGGTGACCTCGGCGAGCACATCGCGCGTGCGTTCCGGCTCGATGACAAGGACACGCGTCTGGGGACACTGTGCGGCATGAGCGCACTCTTCTCCGCACTGTTCGGTACGCCGCTTACTGCGACGTTTTTCTCGCTTGAGGTCATCAGCGTCGGCGTTTTGTACTACGCGGGCTTCATCCCGTGCATCGTTTCCGCGCTCGTCGCCTACTGGCTGTCGCTGCGTATGGGCGTCTCTCCGATGCGCTTTGCAGTAAGCGTGCCGGCGGTCGACGCGATGGTGCTGGCCCGCACGGCGCTGCTGGCGGTGCTGACGGCGCTCGTGAGCATCCTCTTTTGCGAGGCGCTGCACCGCACGGAGCATCTTGCGGAAAAACTCGTCGAAAACCGCTATCTCCGCGCCTTTGTCGGCGGCTGCATCGTGATATTACTGACGTTTGCGCTCGGCTGCCGTGACTATAACGGCGCGGGCATGAACATCATCAACGCCGCGATCGCGGGGGAGGCGAAGCCGCTCGCGTTCTTCTGGAAGATCCTTTTCACCGCCGTCACGCTCGCGTTCGGCTTCAAGGGCGGCGAGGTCGTGCCCACGCTTTTCATCGGCGCGACGTTCGGCTGCACGGCGGGCGCGCTGCTGGGACTCCCCGCGCCGTTTGGCGCGGCGCTGGGCATTGTGTGCCTGTTTTGCAGCATGGTCAACTGTCCCATCGCGTCGATTTTGCTGAGCATCGAGCTGTTCGGCGCGGAGGGGATCCTGTGCTTTGCCTTAGGCTGCGCGGTGAGTTACGTGCTCTCGGGCTACCGCGGGCTGTACTCCAGCCAGACGATCCTCTATTCCAAGCTCCGCGCGGAATTCATCAACGTACACACCAAGTAAAAAATACAAAAACTCCGGTTTTCCGTTCGGGAAACCGGAGTTTTTACCATTTAGTGCTGGTACTCAAATTCCAAGTTATACATACTCACGATGTCGCCGTCGCGGATGCCGAGCGCTTCAAGCTGAGTGAATACGCCCGCCTCGCGCAGCGTCTTATCGAAATACATCCGGCTTTCGTAGTCGCCGAAGTTGATGTTCGACATCAGGTGGGCAAGCCACTTGCCCTCGACGATATAGGTGTTGTCGTCCACCGTGATGCTCACCGGCTCGCTCGCGTCGACCGTCGGCAGTCTCTTGACGTACTCCGGCTCGTAGACCGTGACAGGGGGGAGGGTGGAGAGCTTTTCGGCGATCTTGAGGGTCAGCTCGCGCGTGCCCGTGTGGGACGCGGCGGAGAGCGCAAAGAGGGGATAGCCGAGCGCCTCAACGTGCGCCTTGAGCGCTTCGAGCAGGCTCTCATCCTCCATGATGTCCGTCTTGTTGGCGACGACGATCTGCGGCCGCGTGGCAAGCTCGGCAGAATACTGGCGCAGCTCGTCGTTGATGGCGTCGAAATCCGCGACGGGGTCGCGTCCCTCGCTGCCGGAGACATCGACCACGTGGACGAGCAGGCGGCAGCGGTCGATGTGGCGCAGGAAGTCGTGACCGAGGCCCGCACCGTCCGCCGCGCCCTCGATGATGCCGGGGATGTCCGCCATGACGAAGCTCACGCCCTCGTCGACGTACACGACGCCGAGGTTGGGGTAGAGGGTTGTAAAGTGGTAGTTGGCGATCTTGGGGTGCGCCTTGGAGACGACGGAAAGGAGCGTCGATTTGCCGACGTTCGGGAAGCCGATCAAGCCAACATCTGCCAAAAGCTTCAGCTCCAGTACGACCTCGTGTTCCTCGCCCTCAAGACCGGACTTTGCGAAGCGCGGCACCTGACGGGTGGGGGTGGCAAAATGCGTGTTGCCCCAGCCGCCCTTGCCGCCGCGGCAGAGGATGAACGGCTCAGAGTCGGACATATCCTTGATGATCTCGTTCGTCTCAAAATCGCGCACGACCGTGCCGCGCGGGACGCGGATGAGAAGATCGGTGCCCTTTTTGCCGGACTTGCGGCTGCCCTGACCGTCCGTGCCGTTTTCCGCGACGTATTTGCGCTTGTAGCGAAAATCCATCAGCGTGGACATATTGTCGTCCACCACGAGCACGACGTTGCCGCCGTTGCCGCCGTCGCCGCCATCGGGTCCGCCCGCCGCGACGTATTTTTCGCGGTGGAACGCCACGGCGCCGTTGCCGCCCTTGCCGGCGCGGCAGAAGATGCGCGCTTTATCAATAAAAGACGTTGCCATAAGCAAACCTCCGAAATTGCAGAGTAAACGCATTTTATCCGTTTTCCCGAATTCCGTCAAGAAAAACGGCGATTTCCTGATTTTAACGCTTACAGAATAGCCCGAATTTCCGCAAGGGACGTAACAATGTGATCTGCCTTACAGCCGTTCGGAACCGGTGCATTCAGCCGATTGAACCAGATCGTCGGGATGCCGGCGTTCACGCCGCCGGCAATATCCGCCGTGAGCGAGTCGCCGATCATGATGCACTCGTCCGGACGGATGCCGACCAGGGAAACGAGGCAGCCGTCGAAGAACGCCTTGCTCGGTTTGTCCGCACCGAGCCGCTCGGAGATGAAATAGTGGTCGATGTATGGCGCGATGCCCGCAAGCGACAGGCGTTTGACCTGCTGGTGGTAGAAAGCGTTGGACGCGACGCACACGGTGTATTTCTCGTGCAGATACGCCGCAAGCTCCACGGCACCGTCAACGGGGACGGCGGTGGTGAGCAGAATGTCGTGAAAACGCTTTTCAAACGCGGGGCCGTCCGCCTCGATGCCGAGTGCGCGGAAAACAAGTGTCCAGCGAACCTTGAAGAGCCCTTCGCGCGTAAATTCATTTCGCTCGATCATTTCCCACAGCGGATCGTTGATGCGGTTGAACGTGTCGAAATACATCCAATCCTCAAAGGGAAACCCAAGCTCCTCAAAGCCCTGACGCATGGCGGCAGCGCCGCAACGGTCAAAATCGAGCAGCGTATTATCTACATCTAAAAAGACTGCTTTTATCATAACACACCTCTGCACAGTATCACGAGGAGAGTGCCGAAAAAACTTCTTCGACAAACGGAAAAGCCCCGAGCGCTCGCTCGGGGCTTTTTGTTCTCAATTACTCAGCGGGGTAAACAGAAGCCTGCTTACGATCCTTGCCGAGACGCTCGAAACGGAGCACGCCGCTCTCCTTGGCGAAGAGGGTATCGTCAGAGCCGATACCGACGTTGACGCCGGGATGGATGTGGGTGCCGCGCTGGCGAACGAGAATGTTGCCGGCGAGAACGAACTGACCGTCAGCGCGCTTGGGGCCAAGGCGCTTGGACTTGGAGTCGCGGCCGTTCTTGGTAGAGCCCATACCTTTTTTATGAGCGAAGAACTGAAGACCGATGTTCAGCATAGTAAGTTGCCATCCTTTCTGTAAGATGCATACGAACAGGAAGCTCACGCCTCCATGACTTCGATGTTTTCCGGATACTCGCCGTGCAGCTCCGTGAAGTAGAGCATCAGTCCCGTCAGAAGCGACTGGCAGGTGCTCTCATTCGCGGCGGACAGACCGCCGGGGAGCCGGAAGGAGATAGAGCCGGACTTTTCATGGACCTTGACGGATGCCGCAAGTCCCAGCACGTCGTTGACCGTAGCATCGACGAGGCGCACGGCGCTCGTGATGGCGGCACAGACGATGTCGGTGCCTGCTTCGGCATAGCCGGAATGTCCCTTGGCATCAAAACCGATGATGCGCTTTCCCTCTGTGAGGAATGTGACAGTGGTCATACCTTAGAACGTGATCTTGCCGATCTCAACCTTGGTGTAAGGCTGACGATGACCCTGCATCTTGTGGTAGCCCTTCTTGGCCTTGTACTTGTAGACGCGGACCTTCTTGCCCTTGCCGTTCTTGACGACCTTGGCCTCGACCTTTGCGCCTTCCACGACGGGAGCACCGAACTTGGTGTTTTCGCCGTCAACGATAGCCAGCACCTGATCGAAGGAAACGGACTCGCCCGCCTCGACTTCGAGCTTTTCGATGAACAGGGTGTCGCCCTCGCTCACGTTGTACTGCTTACCGCCGGTAACGATGATCGCTTGCATTGTGTTGCACCTCTTTCCTTAATTACGGACTCGCTGTCGGGGGCGTTTCGCGGTGCGAAAACTTTAAGCCCATTCAAAGCGGCTTTCCGATTATAACAACCAAAATGCGGTATGTCAAGCAATAATCCACAAAAAATAACGAAATTTTTGTGAAAATCGGAAAATTTTCACTCCCGCTCGCGCACGCTGCCAAGTCCCGTCTCCGCCGTGCCGTAGGCGATGACGTTGGCACCGTATTTCTGTCGCAGCGCGTCCATCGCGGACTCGACCTTTTCCTGCTTTTCCTGCGCTTCGCTCGGTGTGCCGAGCAGGTCGAGCTACTGATAGGTCTGCGCGACCTCCGTCAGATAGATCGCCGTCACGGACAAAAGTCGGATCGGGTCAGGTGCTTTCCACAGATCTTTGACCAGCGAGAGCGCGGCGTCGTTGAGCTCTTTCATCAGATGCGTCGGGTGGGGCAGCACCGTCTGGCGCGAGGTGTACTGAAAACGGCTGTTCTTGATGCCGACCTGCACGCCGCCGCAGTAGAGCCCATGTTTCCGAAGCCGCATGGCGACGCTGTCAGCGAGCAGGGCGATGCCCGTGCGCACCTCGTCCCAGCTCGTTAAGTCCTTGCGGAACGTCGTGGAGTTGCCGACGGATTTGACCGCCTCGCGGTCACTTTCCCCGACGACGGGGGCGTCGTCAAGGCCGTTGGCGTAGCGGTGGAGCTGCACGCCGAGCTTGCCCATGAGCGTTTCGAGCATCTCCTCCGGACACGCGGCAAGCTCACCGATCGTGCGCACGCCGTATTTTGAGAGAACCTCACGCGCCGCGTGGCCGACGAACAGCAGATCGCCCACGGGGAGGGGGAAGACGATCTCTTTCCAGTTTTCCGGGGAAATGACGGTCGTGGCATCGGGCTTTTTATAGTCACTGCCGAGCTTGGCAAAGACCTTGTTGAACGAAACGCCCACCGAAACGGTCAGCCCCAGCTCACGCTTGATCCGCTCACGCAGCGTGTCGGCAAGCGCCTTGGCGTCGCCGCCGAAAAGGTGGAGTGAATGCGTCACGTCCAGCCAGCTTTCGTCGATGCCGAACGGCTCGACCAAGTCGGTGTAGTCGCTGTAAATGGCATTTACTTTACGGGAATACGCCGCATATAGCTCGTGGTGCGGCGGTAAAAGCACGAGATCGGGGCACTTTTTCTTTGCCTGCCAGATGGTTTCCGCCGTCTGCACACCGCACTTTTTGGCAAGCTCGTTTTTGGCGAGGATGATGCCGTGGCGCTGCTCGGGATCGCCGCACACGGCGACAGGCGCATCGCGCAGGTCAGGGCGGGTGAGCAGCTCGCAGGACGCGTAAAATGAGTTGCAGTCGCAGTGCAGAATGATGCGTTCCGTGTCGCTCACCTCCTCAAATGACGATGCTTAATATGAGTGTACAAAGTATATCACATTTCGAGAAATAGAACAAGTGTTTTGTGCGAAATGGCGATGGAAAGTTTTGCGCAAAAAAACAGCGCCGTGTTGCGCGGCGCTGTTTCGGTTACTGATCGTTTTTCATGCTGTAAAGTGCCGCGCCGATGGCGGTGGCAAAGGTCGCGTTTTCGGGAATGATATAGTTAATGCCGTACAGTCCCGTGAAGATATCAAAAATCTTGCGTGCGGGCGGGAGCATCGTCAGCGCGCCGGTCAGCACGGCGGTGTCGGTGTTGTGGCAGCGGCAGGCAAAGACAGTCATCGTGCCGATGCTCTGGAGCACCATGTTGACAAGGCCGAGCATCTTATCCGCATCCGTCGCGTCGGGCGCGACCTTGGCGAAGTTCGCCGCCGTCGTGTCGGGCGGGAGGGAGCCGACCTTGCCAGTCGTCATGTCGCCGATACTCAGGTCGATGTGGCTCAGGTCGCCGTCCACGCAGAGCTTGCGGATCTGGGAATACTGGTATGTGCCGGTGATGAGGGAGCTGAGTCCCGCCAGTGCGCCGCCGCCGACGCCGCTGCCGAGCAGATGACGCACCTCACCGTCCTTTTCTGCCCAGATGAACGCCGTTCCCGTGCCGAGACTGACGACCACCGCGCGATCCTTGCCGGAAAGCGCCAGCCCGCCGGTGCCGATGGAGGCGAATTCGTCCACACGCACGGTTTTCACGCCGAAAATGTTGCCGCCTACGGATGCGGCGCCCACGCCTGTTAAAACGATACGGTCAAGGTCGGCAAGCTGGAGACGGTGCGTATTGAGAAAGTTGCCCAGCGCGCCGTAAAGCGAGGTGACGGGATCGTCCGCCTTGACGCGCAGCATATCGATTATGCTCCTGTCGGGGCGCAGACCCACGATCTTCGTGCTTGAGCCGCCGATGTCGATTCCCAGAATAACGCCCATATGAAGCCTCCTGTGCGTTAAGGTTGTGTGCAGTATCCTCATCATAGGAGAGAAAAGGGGTAAAGTCAAGCGGAGAAAGCGCGAAAAAGGTCAAAATGGGTTGATTTCTCCTGCTTTTAAGCTATAATAGTATCATTACAAGACGCGGCCCGTTACCGCGCCGAGATTTTATGAGGTATTTTCATGAGGACGGATGAGAAGCTGAATATGACCATGCTCTGCGACTTTTACGAGCTGACGATGGGCAATGGCTATTTGAAAGCCGGATTTCAGGACCGCATCACCTATTTTGATCTCTACTTCCGCAACGTACCGGACGGCGGCGGCTTTGCCATCGCCGCAGGCCTTGAACAACTGATCGACTACATCGAAGACCTGCATTTTGACGAAAAAGACATCGAATACCTGCGCAGCAAGAATATCTTCTGTGAAGAATTCTTAGACTATCTCAGGAACTTCAAATTTACCGGTGACATCTACGCCGTGCCCGAGGGCACGCCGGTGTTTCCCAAGGAGCCGATGGTCATCGTGCGTGCGCCCGCGATCGAGGCGCAGTTATTGGAGACATTCGCGCTTTTGACCGTCAACCATCAGAGCCTCATCGCCACTAAGGCGAACCGCATCGTGCGCGCCGCCAAGGGCAAGGCGGTGATGGAGTTCGGCTCCCGCCGCGCACAGGGCTCTGCCGCCGCGATCGACGGTGCCCGTGCCGCGTATCTCGCCGGCTGTGTCGGCACCGCCTGCACCATTTCTGACGAGCTGTACGGCACGCCCGCGCTCGGCACGATGGCGCACGCCTGGGTGCAGATGTTCGACACCGAGTACGACGCCTTTGCGACCTACTGCAAGCTCTATCCCGGCAACGCGACGCTGCTGGTCGATACCTACGATACGCTCAAGAGCGGCATTCCCAACGCCATCCGCGCGTTCAACGACGTTTTGAAGCCCCTGGGCGTGACGAAGTGCGGCATCCGCCTCGACTCCGGCGACCTTGCGTATCTGACGCGCAAGGCGCGCGAGATGCTCGACGAGGCGGGGTGGGAGACCTGCAAGATCACCTGCTCCAACGCGCTGGATGAATATCTCATTCAGGACCTCTGGATGCAGGACGCCAAGATCGATGCGTTCGGTGTGGGCGAACGGCTCATCACCGCACGCAGTGAACCGGTGTTCGGCGGCGTCTACAAGCTCGTTGCCGTGGAGGATGAAAAGGGCAACATCACTCCCAAGATCAAGGTCAGCGAGAACATCGGCAAGATCACGACGCCGCACTTCAAAAAACTCTACCGCTTCTACGGACGCGACACCGGCAAGGCGATCGCCGACTATCTGTGCCTGAGCGACGAGACCGTGGACGACAGCCATAATATGGACATCTTTGATCCCGAGGCGACGTGGAAGCGCAAGGAGGTCTACGACTTTGAAGCGCGCGAGCTGCTTGTGCCGATCTACAAGGGCGGCAAGCTCGTCTATAACCGCCCGAACATTGAAGAGATCCGCGCCTACTGCGCACAGCAGGTGGATACGCTTTGGGACGAGGTCAAGCGTTTTGACAACCCGCATAAGTACTATGTGGATCTTTCTCAGAAGCTCTACGACATCAAGCAGAAGCTGCTCAGCGAGGCGACCAGCAAAAAATAAAAGTTAATAGGAATAGTTTAAGAGGGAACAGGAGGATTTATGAAAACGATCAGAATGCAGCAGAAGGGTGAACGGCGCATCAGCGCCGCTTTGCGCCTTGCGTTTGCCGCGCTTGCGCTGCTGCTTCAGGTCGCTTTCGTGATCCTCCTTGCGCATTTTCTGCAGGAGTATATGGCGGTTGTCTACGCCGTGCTGGAGATTGCCGCGCTGGCGGTTGCGATCCGAATCTACAACAGCGGCGACGACTCAATGCATAAGCTCACCTGGATCATTCTGCTGCTCGCCGTGCCCGTCGTCGGCTTCATTCTCTACGGCTTCTGGAGCGGAGACGCGCAGCGCAGACGCCTTGCAAAAAAAGCACCCACCGCGCCGGAGGAACCGGAGGGCGTGAGAGCGCGAAGCGAGATGAGCGCGGATAAGCTGCGCAGCGCGCTGCCCAACTGGGCGCGGCTTTCCGCCTATCTGCGCCGTCAGGGTTTTCTACTCTATCAGAATACGCGCGTGACGTATTTTTCAGAGGGCGAACGGATGCTGCGCGATATGCTCGACCACATTAAGACGGCGGAGCGCTTTGTGTTTCTTGAATACTTCATCCTTGCCGAAGGAACGATTTGGGATGAGCTGTGCGCGGTCCTGTGCGAAAAGGCGCGCATCGGCGTCGAGGTGCAGATCATCTTTGACGATTTCGGCAATATCCGGCGCTTTCGCGGCGAGACGATCGAACATCTGCATGCGGCGGGCGTGGAGGTCTATATCTTCAACCCCGTGCAGAAGTACGTCAACCGACTTTACTTCAACTACCGCGACCACCGCAAGATCTGCTGCGTGGACGGCAATATTGCCTATACCGGCGGTGTGAATATCGGGGATGAATACGCCAATATCATTGAGCGCTTCGGCTACTGGAAGGACAGCGGTGTGCGTCTCGACGGCGAGGGCGCGTGGGGATTAACGAGCGCATTTCTGGGGATGAGCCGCTATCTCGGCGGCGGCGGACACAATGAGCGCGACTACTATCGCCCGCACGACGCCGCGCCGACGGACGGCTTTTGCCAGCCGTTTGCGGGCGGGCCGCACAGTGCCGAACGGCCTGCCGAGGACGTGTATCTGCAGATGATTTCGGGTGCGCGGCGGTTTCTGTATATCACGACGCCCTATTTCATTCCCGACGCTGATCTGATGCGCTCGCTGTGCCTGGCAGGGGACGGCGGGGTAGACGTCCGGCTAATGCTGCCCGGCAAACCTGACCACTGGTACACCGACTATGTCGCCGGCTCCTACTTCGGCGAGCTTTTGCGCCACGGTGTCAAAATTTACCGCTATACACCGGGCTTTCTGCACTCCAAGAGCATCATGGCGGATCGTGAGGCGGCGTATATCGGTTCGGCGAACGCGGACTATCGCAGTTTCCGATTGAACTTCGAGTGCGGCGTCGCCGTCTATGGTGCGTCGATGATCGAGGAGCTTTTAGAGGACATGGACGGTATCATAGATCACACCCGCCCCGTCACGTTAGAGCAATGGCATAAGCGTCCGCTGCGGCGGAAAATACTGGAGCCGCTGCTGCGATTGACCGCGATCTGGATGTAAAAAAGTGCCAAGGGATAAAAAACTGAAAATTTCAGAGACTTACCCCTTGACAAATTGAATAATCCGGTTATAATAACCTATGTTCGCCGAGCGGACATAGCGGGATTGTGTAATGGTAGCACAGCGGACTCTGACTCCGTATGTGAGGGTTCAAATCCTTCTCCCGCTGCCAAAATCTCCGACCGAAAGGTCGGAGATTTTTTCTTTTCCCTTTTACTGCTCCGAGAGCTTTTTCACCACGTCGAGCAGGATATTCGCGCCGTTGGCAACGTCCGCATCCGTGGAGTATTCCGCGGGATTGTGGCTGATGCCGCGGATGCTTGGAATGAAGATCATGGCGGTCTTGCAGATGCGCGCGAGCATCTGCGCGTCCTGACCGGCGCCGGAGGTGATGCGACGGCAGGAAAGGCCACGCTCGTTCGCAGACTGCTCGACGAGCCGGACGATGTCTTCATCGAAGAGGACGGGGTCGAAGCGCGAGAGTTGCTCGCTTTTCACCGCGACGCCGTCGCTCTTTTCGAGCTGACGGAAAAAGTCCTGCAGCCGCGCTTCCTCCTCTTTGAGGGCAGCACAGTCGGGATTGCGCAGATCGACGGTAAACGCCGCCTTGGAGGGGATCACATTCACGGCGTTCGGCTCAAAAGAGATCGTACCGACAGTGGCGAGCGTCTTGCCCGTGGTCACGGCGCGCTCGCGAAGGTACAGATTGACCTTCGCGGCGGCAACGCCCGCGTCCCTGCGAAGATATGTCGGCGTGGTGCCAGCGTGGTTCTGCTCGCCGGTGATTGTTACGCGTTGCCACGAAATGCCCTGCAAATTCTCCACCGCGCCGACAGATACGCCCTCGATGTCGAGGATGGGGCCTTGTTCAATGTGCAGCTCGATGAAGTATTCGGGACGCAGGAAACCCGGCTCGACCGTTCCGGCGTAGCCGATGCGCTTGAGCTCGTCGCCGAGGCGCGTGCCGTCGGTTCCGACGGCGGAAAGCGCGCCGTCAAGTGCCATGTCGCCCGCGTAGACGAGCGAGCCCATCATGTCGGGCTGATAGCGTACGCCCTCCTCGTTGGTGAACGCGCCGATCACGATGGGACGCGCGGGGCGATACCCGCTTTCTTTGAGTGTGCGCACGACCTCAATGGCGGACAGAACGCCGAGGCAGCCGTCGTACTGCCCTGCATTGATGACGGAGTCAACGTGCGAGCCGGTCATGACGCATTTTTTACCGCGGTTGCTTTCATCCTGCCAGATGCCGAAGATGTTTCCGATCTTATCCACAACGACCTCAAGACCAGCGCCTTTCATGAGGCTGACGACATAATCCCGCCCCGCCTTGTCCTCATCGGACGCGGCAAGTCTTGACCGACCTGTTTCGTTGATGCCGAGTGTCCCCAAAGTGTTGATCGTTTCAAGCAGCCGTTTTTGATTGATCTCCATGTGCATCCTCCATTTCCTTGTGAAAAAGCCGGAGCGAACGCATTCTTGTCCGCTCCGGTATGGTGCGGGTAACAGGACTTGAACCTGCACGGTTGCCCACCGGAACCTAAATCCGGCGCGTCTGCCAATTCCGCCATACCCGCATAACATAATCATCATATCACAACTTTTCCACTGCGACAATAGCGATTTTAATTGAAATGCGCCATATCCGCGCGTATAATGTCGGTAAATGAACGGGGGAGGGAACATGATGCAGCAGATTTATCCGAGTTATTATCCGCACTTTCATTGTATTGCGGGCGACTGCCGCCATAGCTGCTGTGTCGGCTGGGAGATCGACGTCGATGCCGGGACGCTTAAAAAGTACCGCAGCGTAGGCGGGGAGCTGGGAGAGCGGCTGAAACGCAGCATCACACGCGGTAAAACGCCGCACTTCGTTCTCACGGACGGTGAGCGCTGTCCGTTCCTGAACGAAGACAACCTCTGCGAGCTTATCGTAAACGGCGGCGAGGAGTTGCTCTGTCAGATCTGTGCGGATCATCCGCGCTTTCGCAGCTTCTTTACAGGCCGCACGGAGATCGGGCTTGGCCTTTGCTGCGAGGAAGCGGCGCGGCTGATCCTCTCACAGCGGGAAAAAGTCACGTTTATCAGCTTGGGTGAAGCGGAAGTGCTTGACAGGGAAGAGGCGGCGCTTCTTGCCCTGCGCGACGAACTTTTCGCGCTCGCGCAGGATCGAAGCATTCCGATTGCCGCGCGCGAGGACACGATCCTGCGACGTGTCGGCGCGGCGCTGCCGGAGCGCAGCGCGCGGGAGTGGGCGGCATTTTATCTTTCGCTCGAGCGTATGGACGAAGATTGGACCGCGCTTCTGCAAGATCTCGATGACGCGGATTTGACTGTGTTTGAAAGCGATATGCGAGCGCGTGAGACAGAGTACGAACAACTTTTGTGCTACTTTCTCTATCGTCACCTGCCCGCCGCGCTCGATGATGGCGACGCTTCCGGTAAAGCGGCGTTCGCGGTGCTCTCCACGCGCTTTCTCCGTCAGCTCGGCGCGTGGCAGTATCAAAAGACGGGGCGCTTCACGCAAAGCAATCAGATTGAGCTTGTGCGGCTGTACAGCGCGGAGATCGAGTACTCGCAGGAAAATCTGGATGCGCTTTATGACGAGCTATGCTAAAAAAATTTCCGCATTGGTAAAATGCGGAAATTTTTTGTCGCCACTTGAAAATTATGTCAACTTATGG
>R20__coassemble_120_pt1 | contig 59547 bp, 50 predicted proteins | sample R20__metabat2_high_PE_036 | metagenome-assembled genome bin R20
CGTGGGGCATGAGAGCAGCGCAGGGAACGCAGCCGTCACCGTAGAAGTCAACGACGACCTTGCCCTGAGCCTGAAGCACTTCCGCTTCAAATGTAGTCTTATCGAGTTCCAGCATAGTTATATCCTCCGTTAAAAAATATTAGGCCAAATCTGCGATATACTTCTCCGCCTGCATCGCGGCGATCGCGCCATCCGCAGCGGCAGTGACGACCTGACGCAGGCTCTTGACGCGGATGTCGCCCGCGGCATACACACCGGGGATATTGGTGTGCATATCGGCATCGGTCACAATGTAGCCCTTGTCCATGTCGATTACGCCCTCAAAGAGGTCGCTCTTGGGCAGAAGGCCGATAAATCCGAACAGGCCGAACATCCCGTCGTCGGGATCGGCCTCGATGGTGGTCAGCTCGCCGGTCTTGGTGTTCTTCACGACCATGCGGGAGAGGATGCCGTCATCGCCGCCGACTTCGTCCACGACGCTGTCCCACAGGAAGGCGATCTTTTCGTTCTTGAACGCCTTTTCCTGAATGGACTTGGCGGCACGCAGCTCGTTGCGGCGGTGAATGATGGTGACCTTGCGGGCGAACTTCGTGAGGTACATGGCCTCTTCGACCGCGGCGTCGCCGCCGCCGACAACGTAGACCTCGAAGTCCTCAAAGAACGAACCGTCGCACGTCGCGCAGAAGGAAATACCCTTGCCGACGAACTCGCCCTCATTCTTGCAGCCGATGGGACGCGGGAATGCGCCGGTGGCGATGATGACGGTCTTGGCCTCATACTCGCCCTTGGCGCCGACGAGCTTCTTCACGTCGCCGGTAAGCTCGACACTCTTGATCATGTCGCTCACGCGCTCAACGCCGAAGTGCTTGCACTGCTCGGTCATACGCGCGATGAGGCTGGGGCCGGAATCGCCCTCGACCTGTCCGGGATAGTTTTCGATTTCATTGGTGATGGCGATCTGACCGCCATCCTGACCCTTTTCAACGATAAGGGTGCTGAGTCTGCTGCGGCCGGCATAGAGACCGGCGGTCAGACCCGCAGGGCCTGCGCCCAAAACGATAACATCATAAATCTTGCTCATATTCTCTTACCAGCTCTCCTGTTTGCGGGAAACCGGTATGGGGCAAACTGCCCCATACCGTTCCCGAATCGTAATTAGTTGTCAAAAACGGTCTGATCTTCGACTTCGGTGCAAAGAGCATCGAGAGCCTTCTCGACCAGCTTGCGGCGAAGAGCCTTTTCTTCGTCGGCTTCGAGGGCGGGATTGCCCAGGGGGTGAGGAATGGCGATGGTGGGAACGATCCTGTTCGCACCAACCGTCAGGGAGATCGGAGTGACCGTGCACATATGCACCACGGGGATACCCGCGCGTTCGATCTCTTTAACCATCGTTGCGCCGCAACGAGTGCAGGTACCTCAAGTGCTGGTCATAATGACCGCGTTGACATTGGCCTTGAGGAGCTTCTGCGCATATTCGGCAGCGAACTTCTTGGCGTTGGCAACGGACGTGCCGTTACCGACGGTGGCATAATAGAGCTCATGCAGCTTGCCGATTTTGCCCTCGCGCTCCATGTCGCGCAGAACGTCGACGGGGAGAACGCGGTTGGGGTTGGCATTGGCATAGACGGGGTCGTAACCGCCGTGAGCGGTCTCGTGCGTCTCGCTGGTGAGGTAATCGAAGCCGGCGAGGCTGTACTCACCGTAATGAGAAGCGGAGGAGGACTCAATGTGGTCGGGGTTGCCCTTGGGGACGATACCGCCGGAGGTGCACAGAGCGATGGTCGCCTTGCTCAGATCCTTGATGGCCTTGTTGGGAGCCACGCGGTCGAAGGAAGGCATGGGATACTCGGTGACAAACGGCTTATCGTTGAGCTTTGCAACGAGCATATCGACAGCGCGCTTGGAGCCGCGCTCCTTGTCGAAGAAGTTGACACGAACGCCGCGGTTCATGTAGCCCTCTTCCACGGAGGCGCCGATCTTCTCACCCTTCATGATCTTGAGGGCGAGCTTTGCCATGACAGGAGCGGCCTTACGCATACCGGCAGCGCTGTTGGCGGTGGCAACGATATAGATGCTGTTCTTAAGATCTGCACCGGGGTTCTCTTCGTACATACCGGTCAGAACGGGGATACCCAGCTCGTCCTGGACGGCCTTGGAGATGGTGGCGCAGGCATAGCCGTAACGACCGGCGTTGAACGCAGGGCCGGCAAGGAAGAAGTCGGGCTTGGCTTCCTTGACCCACGCAAGGATCTGCTCCTTGGCGTCCTTCTCATGCTCGGCGAAATAGGAGTCGCCGCACACGACCGTCTTGACGATCTCGGCTTCACCGTTCCATGCGGTGTTGAACGCAAGACCGGGACCGACGATGCCCTCGCGGAGCTCGGGCGCGACGTGAGCCATCTCTTCACCGCCGATGTTGGCGAAGAACTGGTTGATATAGTGAACTACTTTGAAACTCATCGTTTTTTCCTCCTTCCTTTCTTTATCGGGCGCTGAGGCAGTTGAAGCCGATCTCGTTGGTAGCACCGGTGATGACCTGGATCTCAGCCTCGATGGTGCCGTCGGCGCGCAGGGAGCCTGCGTGACCGCCGGCGATCTTATCGACGAAGTCGGTCATGCCGATGACCTTGTCGAGCTTCGGCAGAACGATCACTTCGTTGGCGTTGCCGCCGGTGACGACCGCGTCAGCCAGAGGATCGGCGTCGGCGAGGGACTGGGACTTACCGTCCTGACCGGCGTACTCGTCGGTGACGAGGACGGTCTTGATGCCCTTCTGCTCTGCCTTGACGCAGTTCATGATGAGGTCGGTATCGGGGTTGCCGAAGCCTTCCTCGGAGATGATGATGCCGTCGAGGTCCAGCAGACGCGCGAGCTTGCTCGCCCAGTCGGAGGAGCGGCGCTTGTCAGCGAGGTAGACGTTCTCGTTGGTGATGATGTTGCAGACGTAGTTGAGCGTCTTGCCGTGCTGCTCGAAGAGGTCAGCCACGACGGGGTTGTTCTGGTGATGATAGGTGGTATTCTTATCGCACGCAGAGACGCAGTTACCGGAGATGATGGCACCGTCCATGGTCTCGGTGGGATTGATGAGCGTGGAGATGATCTTCTTGGCATCCACGCCGTAGACATAGGTGTCATGCAGAAGGCCCTGGGACTGGAGCATGTGGCAGTAAGCAACGCGAGGCAGGTTGGGGAACTTTTCCTTGCCTTCCATCACGCCGTAGGTCTCGAACGTCTTGACCTCGTCGGGCGTGACGTCGCGGCCGATCTCACCGATGAAGGTGGCGGCGCGCAGACCCGCGATGCGGACAGCGTGCTCATACTCGTGTCTGTGATCGAAGTAGCCCTCAACAGGCTCGGCGACCACAACGAAGTTGTTGAGCTTGGAGAACGGCGTATAGTCGGCGCCGGGACCGGTCATGTCGATGATGCCCTCCTGGAAGCCGACGATCTTACCGGCGGTGACGACGGCCATGCCACGCAGAACGTGCGTCTTGCCGCTGCCGACGGTGTCGACCTTGGCGATGACACCGGGGAACTCTCCGCCGGGGCCCTCGACCTTCACGCGCGGCTCGATGACGTCCTTAACAGGGGTGATGCGGACGCTCTCGCCGGGCTTGGCGATGTCGATCTTGAAGTCCTTGACCCATGCCTTGACGTCGTCGTCTTCGTACATGAATGCCTTGACTGCTTCAGGGTCGACATACAGGGTGCTGTTTTCAACCTTGCATTCCTTTGAAAACTGGATGTTGTTGATCTGGATGAAACCCAGTTCCAATTTCAAAGTGAACACCTCCTTCTTCTCATTTTTTCATATTACTAAGACCTGCCACGGCATCGAAACCGATGGAACCCGAAAGCAGGGTATAGTCAATTAACTGGAAGTCCTTGCGGACCTGCTCGGAATAGATCGTCTGGTCGATCTTGCGGAACTTGTCGAACGCGGCGACGGCGCTCGCAATGATCTGCGCGTGCTCGGCGTCAAAGCCGTGCGCGGCGATCGAGACGATCAGCGATTTGTAGGGGTTTTCGTTGGGCTTGACGCTGCCGGAGAGGGGATGCGTGTAGAGGATGTGCCCCTCATAGACGAGGTCACGCGCAGTCACGAGGATCTCGCGGTAGGACTTGTCCGGCTGAAAGTCGATCGTGTAGCTTCCCTTGCCCTCCATACAGGCAACGACGAGCGGGTTATTCGTGATAATGCGGTAGTCGCGTGGATTTCCGACGCTTGCCATCGTGCTTTCCCCTCAAACAAAAAAGTAGGACGGCACTCGCCTGCCGCCCCTCTCGGTCTCCTTTTGGGGAAGCCGCTTTGTGCACGCTGCTTCTGCAGCGCCGCAAAGAACGCAATCCTCCCGAAAAAGCTCTCCGGACGGCATCTGATTGCCTGCAAAAAGGCCGCAATATGGCACTCTTTCACAAAGTGTATTTTATGCAGGAAATTGTCCTTTTACAAGAAAAACAAAGGAAATATCCAAATTCACAATGCGCGTCCAGATATAGAAAAAATATATTTATATTTTGCGGTCTCAATTTATATTATTTCTCTATTTATCTTTGTAAAAATCGGCGGCGTAGTCGTAAAAAGCCTGCGCGATCGGAGACAAAATGCTGTTCTTGTGCCGCACAAGATAGAGCTTGCGCCGCAGGCTCACATTGTCGAAATTAAACGTCAGGATCTTCTTAAACTGGCAGTAGTCGGCGCACGCGCTCTGTGAGAGAATGGAGACGCCAAGTCCCATGCTCACCATCTGCTTGATACTGTCGATTGAGCGCACCTCGACCACCGTGTGGATGTCAGCGGGCTTGACGCCCATTTCCCTGAGGAAGCTCTCCGTCTCCGCGCGCGAACCGCTGCCCTTTTCGCGGCTGATGAAGTTCTCTTTTTCAAGCTGATGGATGGGGAACCCCGTCTTGAGATACGCCTGATACTCCGGCGTGTTGGGCGTGACGACGACAAGGCGGTCGTCGGTCAGCTCCTGATAGACGCAGCGCGGCGAGGGCAGCATCGTGCCGGTAAAGCCCAGCTCCGCCTTATGGGACGTAATCTGCTCGACGACCTCGGATGAGTTGAGCTGCTGAAGATTGAACGCGATGTCGGGATAGTGCGCGTGAAAGCTCTGAATGATCTTGGGCAGATGGTACTGGCCCGGGATCGTGGAGGCGGCAATGTCGATCGTGCCGCGCATCTCGCTGCCAAAGGATTTGACCGCGTCGACCACCTCGCGTCGCAGGCGCAGGATGTCGGCGGCGTAATTGTAAACGAGCTTGCCCGCCTCGGAGGGATAGATCTCCTTCGCCGTGCGCACAAGCAGGCGAATCCCGAGCTTGCGCTCGAGCGAAGCGACGTGTGCGCTGACAGTGGGCTGGGCAAGATAGAGCGCTTCGGCAGCGCGGGAAAAGTTCTTCTTCTCCACCACGCACACAAACGCTTCCAGTTCCTTCATGTCAATATCAACATTCACGGCTATGCCCTCCTGACTCATGCTTTTTTGAAAAAAACCGGCAGCGCGAGACTGCCGGTTTTGGCGGGAATATGTGGGAATCGAACCCACCTAAGAAGCTCTTCACCCCTATCACTGGTTTTGAAGACCAGGGGGCACACCAGCACCCATCTACTCCCGAGTGCAGGTTCATTATACCCGCGTTATTCTAAAAAACAACAGAAAGCGATATGTTATTATAAAATAGAATACATATATTTCATTTCGTTTTATAATCACATTATTCCGAAGCCCGACCCCATTCGACGGATGTCGCCGTCCTTTTTGAGGAGCTTGTTCTTGTCGTAATATTCCAGCACCGCAAGGGCGTATTTGCGCGATGTCCCAAGCAGATCGCGGAACTCCGCAAGCGTCAGTTCGCCGTGTTCCCCCAGAAACGCCGCCGTCTTTTGGCAGATGTCCCGATAGACCTTGCCGTGGATACAAAGCTGCGGCGTGAGCATGACGAGATCGCCGTTCGTGACCATGCTCTCGACCACCTGCTTGCAGTCGGTCTGTTCGTTCGTGGCAAAGGTCACATAGACCTCGTCGAGGTTAGGCACTTCCAGTCCTGCCTTGTAATAGATCTGCAAAATTTTCTCTTTGAGCGCGTTCTGGCGCTTCGTCAGATGCACGCTGAAGTCCGCAAGGGCATAGCGGTCGGCGACGGGCTTGATCTTCCCCTCCCGCACAAGCGCTGCAAGAATGGCGTCCGCCTTGGTTTGATCGTTCGCTTTTAAGAGCTTTTGACGCAGCTCGGCAACGCGCATGCCGCCGTGGAGCGGGTTGGTCTTATGATACTGCTCCAAAAGCGTCTGACAGCTCGCCCAAATTTTATCAAACTCCGACGCGGCGAGATACCGCTGCGGCAGCAGCTCCAGAATACGGCCCGCGGCGATCGGCTCGCGCAGGGCGTTTTCCAGATCTTCCTTGTCCATCGTCAGCTTGGCGGAAAGCGTCGCAAGGTCGGGCATCGCGAGGGCGTAGTCCGCGACGGTCTGCACCAGCTTGTCGTCGTCTGAGCCGCTTTCTTTCGTGCGCAGCATCTCCAGCACACGCGCATCGTTTCTCTTGTGCTTGCGCGGATTGTCGTCGAGGATAACGCCGCCGCCGATGGTCTCGAGCGGAGAGTAAAAACGGATAACAAAGCGGTCACCCTGACGGGTGGCGATCTCCTCGGTCATGCGGAGCTGTGCGTAGCAGCTCTCGCCGGGCTGAAGCGCGTCGCGGTCGAGCAGCACGACCTTGGCAAGGCGCACGGCGGAGCCGTGATAAAGATGCACCTGCGAGCCATTCAGAATGGTGCGCTGCGAGTTTTTGAGGTTTTCGAGCTTGACATCAAGCATAAGCGAAATGCGCGTGGAGCCTGGCTTTGCGATGGTGTCACCGCGCGTCAGCTCGGCTTTTTTGATGCCCGCGAGGTTGACCGCCACGCGCTGACCGGCATACGCCTTATCGACGTCCTTGCCGTGCACCTGTAAGTTGCGCACGCGGCCCTCCATGCTGTCGGGCAAAATTTCCACGCTGTCGCCCACGGTCAGCACGCCCTCGATGAGCGTGCCGGTGACGACGGTGCCGAAGCCGTCCACCGAGAAGATGCGGTCGATGGGCAGGCGGAACGGGGTGCGCATATTCTTCTCCGACGCCTGATGCACGAGCGACTTAAGTGCATCGCGCAGCTCCGCGATGCCGTCGCCGGTGTAGGCGGAAACGGGATAGACGGGTTTCCCCTCAAGGAACGTCCCCTTGACCTGCGCGGCGACGTCGTCTTTGACCATCTCCACCCAGTCGGGATCGACCATGTCCGTCTTGGTGATGACGACAAGCCCCTCTTTGATGCCGAGCAGAGACAGGATACCGAGATGCTCGACCGTCTGCGGCATGAAGCCCTCGTCCGCCGCGACGACGAGCATCGCAAGGTCGATGCCGCCCGCGCCGGCAAGCATATTCTTGATGAATTTTTCGTGGCCCGGCACGTCGACGATACCCGCCTGCGTCCCGTCGTCAAAATCGAGGTGCGCAAAGCCGAGCTCGATGGTAATACCGCGCTTTTTTTCCTCAACAAGGCGGTCGGTGTCGATGCCGGTGAGCGCCTTGACGAGCAGCGTCTTGCCGTGGTCGACGTGCCCCGCGGTGCCGATGATAACGTGCTTCATTCGAGTACCTCCGCGACGCTTTCCGCGATGTAACCGAAGTCGCGCTCCATCAGCGTACGCGCGTCGAGCAGGTACTGCTCCTTCGTAATGCGCCCGATGATGGGAAGGTCGCGCAGCCGCAGCTTTTTCTCCAGCGCGTCCACGCTCATCTTCTGCGGCACGATGGCGCAGGCGTAAGTCGGGAGCATCTGCGTCGGCACGCTGCCGCCGCCGACCTGATCGGTGGTTTCGACGACCTCCGCCGCGACGCCGCGCTTTGCCATCATGTCGCACAGCAGCGCCGCCTTTGCGTGCAGCTCGTCCGGCTTCGCCGCGAGCATGGCAAGCGTCGGGATCTCTTTGACCGCCAGCGTGGGGTCGGTGTACGCCCAAAGCGTTTCGCGCAGCGCCGCGAACGTAACCTTGTCCACGCGCATCGCGCGGGCGAGCGGATGGCGCTTGAGCGAGTCGATGTATTTCTTTTTGCCCACGATGATACCCGCCTGCGGCCCGCCGAGCAGCTTGTCGCCGCTGAACGACACAACGTCCACGCCCGCGCGGACGCTCTCCTGCACGGTGGGCTCGTCGTGGATGCCGAACTGCTCCAGCGAAACGAGCGAGCCGCTGCCGATGTCCTGAATGACAGGCAGGTGCTTCTCCCTGCCGAGCGCGACCATCTCCTCGAGCGACACGCTCTCGGTGAAGCCGACGATGCGGAAGTTGCTCGTGTGTACCTTCAAAAGGGCGCGCGTGTCCTCGCAGACCGCCGCCTCATAGTCACGCAGATGCGTCTTGTTGGTCGTGCCGACCTCGCGCAGGCGGCAGCCGCAGGCGCTCATGATGTCAGGAATGCGGAACGAGCCGCCGATCTCCACCAGCTCGCCGCGCGACGTGATGACCTCGCCGCCTTTGGCGATGTCGGAGAGGATGAGCAGCACGGCGGCGGCATTGTTGTTGACGACCATCGCCGCCTCTGCGCCTGTGATGCGGCAGAGAAGCTCCTCGATATGGTCATGTCGCGAGCCGCGCTGGCCGGTGGTCAGATCATATTCAAGCGTTGAATACCCGCGCGCAACTGCCGCGGCGGCGTTGACCGCGCGTTCGGAAAGGCAGGCTCTGCCGAGGTTCGTATGCAGCACGACGCCCGTACCGTTGATGACCGGGCGCAGGGACGGCAGGGTGTCGCGCTGTGCGCGCCTCGTGATCGCGCCGCAAAGTGCTGCCGCGTCGGGCAGCTCGCTCACCTCATCGGCAAGGATACGCTCGCGCAGCTCGTCAAGCTCGGCGCGCACCGCCTCGCGCACGGCGACAGCGCCGCAGGAAAGCGCCGCAAACGCATCGGAGCGCAGAAGCTCATCCACCTTGGGAATATTTCTCAGCAGTTCTTTCTTGTCCATACCTTCACTCCTTCACAAGCTGACCGTTTTCGTCCAGATGTGCGTTTCGAATCTCGTTTCCGGTAAATTTAGCAATGTTGTCGAGCCGCATTTTGGACGGATAGTCCGATACAAAGGTGTAGGCGACGCCGTGGCGCTTCGCCCTGCCCGTGCGTCCGATGCGGTGGACGTAGTACTCATTCTCCTGCGGCACGTCATAGTTGAACACGGCGTCCACGTCGTCCACGTCGATGCCGCGCGCGGCAACGTCGGTGGCGATGAACACGGGCAGCTCGCCGCGGCGGAACCTCGCCATGACCGCCTCGCGCTTTTTCTGCGGGATGTCGCCGTGGATGCAGTCAACGTCGAGGCCCTGAAAGCGCAGCAGCGTCGTGAGCATTTCGACCATGCCCTTGGTGTTGCAGAACGTGATCACGCGCTCCAAATTTTCCGAGCGGATGATCTGCGCCATCGCGCGCACCTTGTCGTTCTGATCGACCTCCACGCGGTATTGCAGGATGTCGGGCTTGTTCTCCTCTCTCGCCTGCACGGTGATCTCCTCCGGGTCGCGCTGGTACATCCAGCTGATGTCCATGACCTCGCGGGAGATGGTGGCGGAGAACATACCGAGATTGCGGCGGGATTTGAGCTTATCGAGAATGCGCGTCACATCGTGGATGAAGCCCATGTCGAGCATCCGGTCTGCTTCGTCGATGATGACGGTCTTGACGTTGTCGAGCTTGACCGTGCGGCGTTTCATGTGGTCGGAGAGTCTGCCCGGTGTGGCGACGACGATCTGCGGGTGCTTTTTGAGCGCGTCGATCTGCTTGCCGATGGGTGCGCCGCCGTAGAGACAGGCAAGGCGGATACCCGGCATAAAGGCGCAGAGGTCGCGCAGCTCGCTCGTGATCTGCATGGCAAGCTCGCGCGTAGGGGCAAGAATGACAGCCTCCGTCTCCTCGCTACCCGGCTCGATATGCTCCACGATGGGAATGCCGAACGCGAACGTCTTGCCCGTTCCCGTGGGTGCCTTGGCGATCACGTCCTTCCACGCGCGCATAGGCGGGATGCAGCCCGCCTGCACGGGGGTACTGACCTCAATATTCTTTTTCTTCAGCGCGCGCATCATTTCGCCTTGCAGCGCCATTTCGTCAAAGCGCACGCCCTGTGTGAATTCCATAGTCTTTTCCTCGTACTCTCTTATTCTTCGTCCGGTCTGCGCTGCACGGCGGCGCCGCCGAGTCCGAAGTCCTGCTCCACGCTGGAAATGTCGCGCTTGAGCATATTCTCCATTACGCGGATCTCGCTGTCGATATCCATTGCCTCGTTGCGGTAGAGATCGTCAAGCTGTTTATCAAAGCCCATGACCAGCGCGTCCATCGTCTGCTCGATCTTCTGCTTGGCGCGTTTGAGATTTTCGCCCTCGATGCCCGCGCCGTCAAACTCGGCGTAGGTATTGAGGATCTTGAGCGTGGTAGGCAGGTAGTAGCTGAAAAATGTCGACACCTGCGCCTGCTTCTCGGGATGCGCCTCGATCTCACGGAAAATGCGCCCCGCGACGGTCTCGAGATGGTCGATCTTTTCCGACAGCACGGGATCGGCGATGCGGTCGTTCGCGTAGCGGATGGCGCGCAGCGTACCGGCATAGCCCTCGTTGGCCTCCTGCGGCGTAAGGTTTTCCGCGTCCGACTTTTCCGCCCTGTACTTCCCCGCCGCCGCGGCGCTGCGGAACAGGATGCCGCGGCCGCTATCCACATAGGCGAAGGCGCCGAGCAACCCTTTTTCGATCATATACTCCAGATCGTCCTCGACCGTTTTGCGCTTCTTGCCGACGATCGCCGAAAGCTCATCAAGCGAAACGTAATCCCGTTCGCCGATCACTGCCAGATAGCGGGCGATGCGTTTGGTGCGCTTTTTCATGCGGCGGCCGGCGAAGAACGTCACAATGCCGCCGGCAAGAAAACCGCCGCACACAAAGGTTCCGAGCAGATCGTCGAAAACGCCGCTGAGCAGGTAATCCCCGCCCGCCGCCAGTGTGGATATGGCGAAGATAAACGTAATGACCGCGCCGACGATCATCAGCACGTTTGCCGTACCGCTCGTCGCCTCCGGCGTGCGTGTGACCTTTTTGACGGTCTGAGCGGCTTTCGTTTCGGTCTTCTGCTTGCTCTGCGCCTCTTTGAGCACCGCATTGTAGTCTCGGCGCGGTGTGTCCTTGAGCTTGTTGATGAGCATGATAAGGCCGATCGGCCACAAGCCAAAGGCAAACATCAAACCGATCCACACCCAGCTTCCGACGTCGCTTTCCTGTTTTTTCTGCGGCGGACGGTTCGCCCCGCTTCTCTCCACGGGGCGGAACGTGCCGCGCTCGCGGTCGTATTCGTATTCAACACTCATGATTTCAGCCCTCCGCGGTTTGCTTCCGCGACCTTCGTCTTGTTGCCGTACTCGTCCACCACATAGGTGTTGTCAAGCTGCTGCTTCAAATTTCCCACAACGGACTCGACGTATTCCTTGCGCAGCGCCGCCTGCTCCGCCTTTTCTTCGTCGGTCAGACCGACCGTTTTCATCTTGTGCGCCAGTTCGTTGATACGCGCGATTCTTTCCTTAGTCATACCATTTCTCCTGTCACAGATAACGGTGCAGCGTGATGCCCGTTCTTCCCTTTTTGCTTAAACCGCCGACCTCGGCGACCTCGAATTTGCCAAGTCCCCGCGCCGACACGATGTCACCCTGCGCGACGGGTGCGTCGGACTTGAGCGTTTCGCGGTGGTTGAGCTGCACGCGCCCGGAGCTAATCAGCTCCTGCGCCTTGGCGCGGCTCATCGAAAAGCCGGCGCCCGCCACGGCGTCGAGCCGAAGTGTCGAGACCGTATCGCGGATGACCTTGACGTTCAGTTCCGGCACGGCAAGCTCGCCAAGTTCGATTGGTACGACGCTGAGCTTCACGCGTCCCGCACTCGTCAGGTTTTGCAGCAGATAGTCAGCGATGTCTCGGCTCACGATCAGGTCGGCGGAGGTGTCGCCCACCAGAATGTCGCCGATCTTCCCGCGTGTGATCTGCAGTCCCATGAGGCTGCCGAGCAAATCGCGGTGCGTCAGCGTACCGTCGCCGTGAAACGCACAGCGCAGCGCCGTCATATAGTCCGCGTCGTCCGCTTCTTCCTGCCACGAGGAGAGAAAGCACAATATCTTCCGCTCCGCACGCTCATAGCCGCCCAGAAACACGAACCCATCGTGTACCGCTGCGGCGTGCAGCAGATCGCGGGCAGCGCGCTGCTCGGCAGGGCTCAGAAAGTCCGTGTGCGCGGGAATGTTTCGTGTGCTGCTCTGCTCGTACTTGTCGAGCACACGGGCGAGGAGAATGCGCTCTTCGGCGTCCTTCGCCGCGCGGTCGAGTAAAAACTTCTTATCCATCGTTTCTTCCGTTCTGCGTGCGCCAGAGGTCGGCATAGACGCCGTCGAGCGCGAGAAGCTGCTCATGGTTCCCCTGCTCGACGATCTCACCGCCCGCGATGGCAAGGATACGCGACGCCTTGCGAATGGTCGAAAGCCGGTGCGCGATAATGAGCGTCGTGCGGCCCCTGGCAAGCTCGTCAAAGGCGTGCTGAATACGCGCCTCAGTCATGCTGTCGAGCGCGCTGGTCGCCTCGTCCAGAATCAGGATGGGCGGATTTTTGAGGAAAATACGCGCGATCGAAATGCGCTGCTTCTGTCCGCCGGAGAGCAGCGCGCCGCGCTCGCCGACGTAGGTGTCGAAGCCCTGCGGCATCGCCATGATGTCGTCATAGATCTCCGCGCGCTTCGCCGCGTCGATGATCTCTTCATCGGTGGCGTCGGGACGTCCGTAGCGGATGTTCTCGCGCACGGTGTCGGCAAAGAGGAACACGTCCTGCTGCACGATGCCGATGCTGCGGCGCAGTGAGGAGAGCGTGAGGTCTTTCACATTCTTCCCGTCGATCTCCACCGCGCCGTCCGTCACGTCGTAAAAGCGCGGAATAAGTTGACATAACGTACTCTTTCCGCCGCCGGACGGCCCCACGATGGCGACGGTCTCGCCCGCGCCGACGTGCAGGTCGACATGGTGCAGCACGATGGTATGGTGCGCCGTCTCGTAGGAAAAGCTGACGTTTCTCATGTCGATCTCGCCGCGCACGGCGGAAAGCTCCCTTGCGTCCGGTGCGTCGAGGATGTTCGGCTCTGTGCGCATCAGTCCGACAAAGCGCTCAAGCCCCGCAAAGCCTTTGGCGAAGGTCTCAGCGAAGTTGGCGAGCTTGCGGATGGGGTTGACGAACGTGGTGATATAGAGGCTGAACGTGATGAGGTCGATGTAGTTCATCTTATCCTGCATGATGAGATACCCACCGACCGCGATGACCGCGACGGACAGCAGCGTCATGAAGAACTCCAACGTTGCGTTGAACTTGCCCATCTCGCTGTGGAAGGTGCGTTTGGAGACCTTGAACTGCTCGTTCGCCTCGTCAAATTTTCCGATCTCGCTTTCTTCATTGGCAAAAGCGCGGGAGGTACGGATGCCGGAGAGCGAGGATTCAATGCCCGCGTTGATCGCCGCAGCCTTGCGCTTTTCGCCGCGGGACGCGTCGCCCATCTTGCGACGGCGGGACATGACGGTGGCAACGAAGATTGGTAAAATGCACAGCACCACGAGCGCGAGCCGCCACTCGACCGTGAACATCACGATAAGCGCGCCGAGGATCGTCAGACTCGAAATGAGCAGATCCTCCGGGCCGTGGTGGGCAAGCTCGGTGAGCTCAAAGAGGTCGCTCGTGAGTCGGCTCATGAGCTGACCCGTGCGGTTTTTGTCGAAAAAGCTGATGTCCAGCTCCTGCATGTGGACGAACAGGTCTCGGCGGATATCCGCCTCGACGCGGATGCCGAACGTGTGCCCCCAGTAGGCGATGACGTAGTACAAAATCGCGCGCAGGGCGAACGCCGCCAGCATGATCGCCATGACGATGAAAAACGTGCGGTATTTCTGCTCCGGCAAAAGGTCGTACATCGCCTTGCGCGTCACCAGCGGGAACGCGAGGTCGACGAGCGACACGATCACCGCGCAGGACATATCCAGCGCGAACAGCTTACGGTGCGGCTTAAAATAGGACAGGAAAATGCGCAGCGGCGAACGGTTTTCCCATTCTTTCGTCATCGCGCATCCCCCTCCGTTTCAGTCCATAGTAATCCATAATAATTCATGCTAATTATAGCATACACCGTTTCCCCTTGCAAGGCGTTTGCCGCCTTTTCCGCAAAAAAAGAGACGCCATAGGCGTCTCTTTTTGCTATCTGTTTTTCACCAGATGTCGACCACATCGATGGATACCGCCGCGCCGTTCTTAACGGTCACGTTGGCATAGACGAAATCGTTGGCTGCCATGCAGTCGGTGAGCGTGGTGTGTGCGCCGTTTTCCGCCGTATCGGTAAATACGGTGTCGGCCGTCAGCGTGCACTTGCCCATCTGCTCCCAACTAAGCTGGTCGGTTTCGAGCTTCCACACGTTGGCGGCTTCGCAACGCTTGAGATCCATCTGTGTGTCCATATCGTCGGTGATGACGTACCAGGTGTCGCTCTTCTTTTCGACCTTGGTAACGTTGATCGCCATAAAGTCCGCATCGCTGTGGTTGATGACGCTGCCCTCGGTAAGCTCCCTGACCTCATCGTTGTTGAGCCAGTAGCCGAGCTGCGCCGTCAGCGTCAGCGTGTCGCCGTCAAGATAGCCCGCGTTCATCATGCAGTAATAGGTGCCGTTCATCACACCGTCAAAGGTGTGCAGCGTAGCGCCCGTGCCGTCGGTCACAACGCAGTCATCCCATGTACCCTCACAGCAAAGTGTGGTCTCCTCGTCACCGCACCCATTATAAAGAAGGATGGTATTATCGTCCAGCTTTTTCCAGAAGCGCACGACGCCGTCCGTCTCAAAGTTGGCGTCAAAAAATGCATAGGTCTTGTTGCCGAGCACATGGATGTATGTGTCGCGGTCATCGTACTTCCAAACGTAGTTGCTGATCCAGTCAGCGCCCGTCGTCTCCGTGACTGTCCACTCGCCGTCGTCGACGTAAGGCTCGTCACTCTGGCTTTGGAACCACTCTGCGTCCGCCGCGGCATAGGCAGCGTCCCAGAGAGTTTCGATCGTGGCGGTATCGGAGAACACGTTGTAGGCGATGCCGCGCTCCGCGTCCACCCAGCCGAGGTAGCCGCCCTTGTCGCAGGCGTAGGCATTGCCGTTGAGATCGTCCATGCCCCAGCTGCCCTCTTCCGTCCACTCATAATCCAATCCGGAGAAGTTGTAGTCCTCGGTCTTATCGGTCTTTTCGGCGCGATAGTGCCACTTTTCGCCGTTCATATCGTAGTCCAGCTGCGCCATCGTGCTGCCGTCGCCCTTAGTGATGACGAACCATTCGGGATTTTCCGCTTCCATCGGCGCGTAGAGCTGAATGCCGGTGCGCTGTTCCTGCTCCTCCCCGTCAGCGACTGCCTCCTGTGTATAGGACGCTTTATTGCCGCAGGCAGTCAGCAGCGCGAGGAGCATCGCAACAGAGAGCAAAAGTGCAATTCTTCTTTTCATCGCTTTTCTTACTCCGTGAAGATCTTCGCCTCGGCACGGCGCATGAAGTCGCGCTCGAGCATCGCCTTGTGGGAAAGGAACGCCTCGTCATCGAGGTACTTTGCGCCCTCGGGGCAGTTGCGGATGCAGGAGTGGCACTTGATGCAGATACCGGTGACCTCTGCGACGTTGGCAGGATTGATACTGCCCATCGGGCAGAGAGAGGCGCACACGCCGCAGTTGGTGCACTTGTCCATGTTGGTCTTGGGCGTGGCCTTGAGAAACTTGGCGGGCTGGCCGTCGAGTCCCTTGGGAACATAGTAGGGCGCGTCCGCGTCGCCGTCCACGGCGATGGGGGCGGGATACTCGGTCATCTTGCCGACCTTGCCGACCACAGCGGAGCCGAGCTTGGCGAGCACCGTCATATCGTCGCTGTCGGGACGACCGGCGGCGAGCGTATCGGAAAAGGCGTGCTGACAGGCAAACGCACCGCCGGCAATCGTATGGAAACCGTCGGATTCCAGGCAGGCGCAAAGCTCTGCAAGAGAATTGTCGAAGCTGCGGTTGCCGAAGGTCACAACAGGGACGGCCAGCGCGCCGCCGCCTGAAAAGCCGGTCTTAACAAAGTCAAGGAGCTTATTGGGGATCTTGCCCGCATAAGTGGGCGTGCCGAATACAACAAGATCCCTTTCAGTAAAGAAATAGCTCTCCTCTCTTGCAAAGGGGCGCGTAAAATCCACAAGCTCCAGAGGCACCTCAAAGCTCTCTGCAAGGGCGTTGGCAAGCGTAGTGACCACCCTGCGGGTATTTCCGGTGGCGCTGAAATAGACTGCGTAAACGGTTTTGATCTCCATGTTTTTCTCTCTTTTCTGTTTATATTTTAATAGAGCGTTACTCTTTGCTCATAGGGAAAAGTCCTCGGCACTGTGCTTACCGTCAGCGAGCACAGCGGGACGGGGCGGGACGCGCTTGAGCGGATCGTACTTAAAGTGGCGGCAATGGTACGCCGAATCCACCACGCCCTTGCGGGAGCAGACCACCTCCGTATCACTGATGATGCTGCCACACTCACAGTAGGCGCATCGTTTTTCAATATCCTTTCGGAAAAAGCGGAACACAGGCTTTCCCTCCTTACAGGCTCTGGATCACGAGCGTTTCCCCCTCCATCACAGCGCGAAGCTGCGTGACGGGGCTTTCGTACGAGTCAATGATACGGCTCGCCATGACGTCCTCCAGCTCCTTCTGGATCGTGCGGCGCAGGTTGCGCGCACCGTAGGTCGTGGAAAACGACTTGTGCGTAAGATACTGAACCACCGCATCGTCATAGCTGAAGTGCAGTCCCTTTTCTTCCAGGCTCGTCTTAAGCTCGTCAAGCATAATGCGGGCGATCCCCTCAAAGTTCTGCTCATCCAGACGATTGAAGCAGATGATCTCGTCCACGCGGTTGATAAACTCGGGGCGCAGGAACTCGCCAAGCGCCTTGAGCGCACGGTCGCGGTTCTGCTCGTTCATCGTATGTCCGAAGCCGACGGTACCCTCCTTGCGGTCGGAGCCGGCGTTGGAGGTCATCACAATAACGGTATTTTCAAAGTTGACCTTACGTCCGTGGGAATCAGTGATCTCGCCGTCATCGAGAATTTGCAGCAGAACGTTCATGACATCGGGATGCGCCTTTTCGATCTCATCAAAGAGGATCACGGCATAGGGCTTGCGGCGGATCTTTTCCGTGAGCTGTCCCGCCTCATCGTAGCCGACATAACCGGGGGGTGAGCCGACAATACGGGAGACGGAATGCTTTTCCATAAACTCCGACATATCCAGACGAATGAGAGAGTCGGGGGAGTTGAACAGATCCTGCGCGAGCTGCTTGACAAGCTCCGTCTTGCCGACGCCGGTGGGGCCGACAAAGATGAAGCTGACCGGCTTGTGCTTGGGCGAAATGCCCACGCGGTTGCGGCGAATTGCTGCAGAAACAGAGGCGATCGCCTCGTCCTGCCCGATGATATGCGTCCTGAGGCGCTGATCCAGCTCGGAAAGGCGCTTGAACTCGTCCTCGCGGATGCGGCTTGCCGGAATCTTTGTCCACAGCTCGATGACGCGGGCAAGATTATCCATCGTCAGCGCAGGTGCCTCGGTGCCAAGCGCATCAAGCTCTGCCCTGCTCTGGATAATGCGGCTGCGCAGCTCGGCAATACGCTCATAGTCCGCTTCGGCGCCATCCTGTGCCGCCTTTTCCTCGAGCATCGTCTTTTCCTTCTCAAAATCTGCGACTGCCTGCTCGATCTCCATACGGCGGTTGATGACCTTATCGTGGAGATTCATGTCAGAGCACGCCTCGTCAATGAGGTCGATGGCCTTATCGGGCAGGAATCGGTCAGTAATATAGCGTTCGGAGAGCAGCACCGCCTGACGCAGGATCCCCTCGGGGATCTTCACGCCGTGGAACGCCTCGTAATAGTGTGCAATGCCCTTTAAGATCTTGAGCGTATCCTCCATGTTCGGCTCGTTGACCGTGACAGGCTGGAAGCGGCGCTCAAGCGCGGTGTCCTTTTCGATGTGCTTGCGGTATTCGGTGAAGGTCGTGGCACCGATGACCTGGATCTCGCCGCGGGAGAGGGCGGGCTTCAGAATATTGGCAGCGTTCATGCTGCCCTCGGCATCGCCTGCGCCGACGATGTTGTGTACCTCGTCAATGACGAGAATGACATTGCCCATCTTGCGGATTTCTTCGATCAGTCCCTTCATGCGGGATTCAAACTGGCCTCGGAACTGCGTGCCCGCGACGAGCGCGGTGAGGTCGAGCAGATACACCTCTTTGGTGCGCAGCTTGAACGGCACGTCACTGGCGACGATGCGCTGGGCAAGTCCCTCGGCGATGGCGGTCTTGCCGACGCCCGGCTCGCCGATGAGACAGGGGTTGTTCTTCTGGCGGCGGTTCAAAATCTGCACCACGCGCTCGATCTCCTCCGTCCTGCCGATCACGGCGTCGAGCTTGCCGTCGCGGGCACGCTGGGAGAGGTTGATGCAGTAATTATCGAGGAATTTGTGCTTGCTGCCCTTCTCCACCTTTTTGTCGCCGCGGCGCTGCTGATTTTCGGCACCGCCGCCGTCCGGGGCGTCACCGCTGTTCGGCGTATTGCCGCCGAAGAAACGAGAGAGGAACGGGAACGTAGCGGTCTTGCCGTCCTCGTCGTCATCCATATTGTCCGCATCGACAAGGCCCTCGAGGTTTTCCGCGCCACCGAACGCGCCCATCATCTCATTGGAGATATTATCGAGATCCTCGTCCGTGATGCCCATACGGCGCATCATCTCGTCAACCTGCGGAAGTCCGAGGTTCTTGGCGCATTTGAGGCAAAGTCCCTCGTTGACGTTCTGCCCGTTTTCCTGCCGCGTGATGAACACGACGGCAAGGTTTTTCTTACATTTAGAACAAAGTTGAGGCTGCATTCGTTATTTTCCTCCATTCAGGGATGCGATCAGGGTAAGGGGCGTGTATGTCGAGAAGAATTTCAAAAGATATGTATATTCGGCGTTGTCGCGCAGGAAGGTAGCACCGAAACGCGGTGCAAGCCACAACGCAAGGTAAATCAGCACCGCTACCTCCAGGATTCCCAGAATACCGCCGCCAACCGTGTTGAGCGTATCGAGCACCGGCAGATCAAAAATGTGGTCGAGCGTTTTTGTCAGCAGCTTGAGCAGGATCAGGAGAATGATAAGGCTCAGTAAAAACAGCACCGTATGGACGGCGCTTTCCACCAGAGAACGCACGGCCGTTTGCGCGGCATTGGCAGTATTATCCCTCATATGAGCGAGAAATCCGCTTGAAGCGTCCCATTTATCCAGCTTTCCGAACCATTCGGAAAACGTCGGGATTTTTGTGCTGTCTGAAGATGCTATACCCGCAAAGAACTGCTCCATCGTCATATCCTCCGGGACACCGAGCCATTCGGTCACCTTGTCCGAAACCCTCGGCACGAGGAAATCCGTCACCGGTTCTGTGGCGACATCGGCAGCCATCGTTGCACCGAGTATGGCTGCGACAACGACAACCACGCCCATCAGGCTCTTGAAAAGACCGCGGTACGCGCCGATGAGATAGCCGATCAGCAAAACTGCCAACAACGCACCGTCGATGATAAGTGCATTATTCATGTTCTCTCTCCTTTTTGCAAGTGAAAATGCTGTTAATCAGGGAATATACAGCCAGGCGCCCACCGTGCCGAGCAGCAGCGCCGTGCCGTCGTCACGCATAATAACGCCCTTGGCATAGTCGGTGTCCTCAAGCACCGCATATTCGCTCAGATCAGCGGTGTAGACCGTGAGGATATCACTGCACAGCACGGCAACGTATTTGCCCGATGCGGATACGTCGAGCACTTCGCGGTTGATCTCCGATGCGCCGAGCGTTTCCCCGTCCGATGAGACCGTGACAAGGCGGAACGTGCTGCCGCTTTTATAGCGGCTGAGCAGGAGCGCGGTATAATTCTCGCCAAGCGTGCTGAACGCGCGGAGATAGTGGTACTCATAGCGATAGCTGCCCGCAAGTGAACCGTCGGCACCGAAAACCGTCAACCGGTCGTCGCCCAGCGCGGCAAGTCGGTTGCCCATGTTGGAAAGCGACAGCACCAGCGAGCCGCTGAGCACATTGACGGACTCCGCCTTTTCGTTCGAGAGCGAATAGAGATTGAGCGTGCTGGAAAAGACGCCGTCCGTCTCGCCGGCGGTCACGGCGACAAGATGCTTGCAGTCGCGCAGGACGCAGGCGTCAAGCACATAGCTGTCGGACGAGTTGAACGCAAAAAGCGCCGTTCCCGTCGGATCGTACACAGAGACGACGGACTTGTAGCCGCTGCGCTCCGTGGTGAGCGTGAGATAATCCGACTCGTTGAGCGAGGCGGCGAGAATTCCCTCGTCGCAGGCTTCGCTGCAATCACGCACCAGCCCTTTTTCCCCCACAATAAATGCATTCACACCGCCAATATCATACACGACCGCCGCGTGTGCACCGACAGCGATGGCGGGATTTGTCATGCGGACGCTTTGGGAAAAGACCTGCGTGCCGTCGTTGGCCAAAACGGAAAACTTCGTCGTGGAGGCGACCACGAGCCGCTCGCCGAGCAGCGCATAGACGTTCGTGCGGTCAGCATCGTAGCTGTAAAGCCCCACCCTGCCCTGTTCGTCCTGCTCGACCTTGTTGTAGGAAAGGAGCCTGCGAACGCTGTCGAAGCTGTTTAGATCCCGATACGCCGCAAACGCCACGATGCCCAGCACAACGGCAAGCACCAGAAAGACGCCGAACACACGCTTGAGCGTACCGCCGCGGCGGGGCGCCGCCTGTCCACGCTCAAGCTCTTCAGGCGTTAAATTGTCTGAGTTTTGCTTAGTCATTGAGTCGTTCATCCTCATACCAGAGTTTCGTCATGTATAAGCCGCCGGGCGGAACGGTCGGACCGGCAAGCGTGCGGTCACCGGACTCCAGAATGAGCGGAATGTCCTCCGGCGTGAGCTTCCCCTCCGCCGCGTACAACACCGTGCCCGTGATGGCCCGTACCATATTATACAAAAAACCGTTCGCGCAGACCTTGAGCTCTAAAAGCTCGCCGTTTCTCGTCACACGGCAGTAGTACACCGTGCGCACGGTGGTCTTGGTCTCCGTGCCGACGGAGCGCACCGCCTTGAAATCGTGTGTCCCCTCGAACGCGCGCGCCGCGCGGTCCATCATCTCCTCGTCGAGATGCTTGGGATAGAAATACGCACGGTTGACATAAAACGGGTTCTTGATGCGTGAATTGTAGATACGATAGGTGTATTCTTTCTTCTTGCACGAAAGGATCGCGTTGAAATCGTCCGCGACCTCCAGTGCCTCGCGCACGACGATATCCTCCGGCGTGTGCGTGTTGACTGCGAACGGCAGGCGCTCGACGGGGATGCGCGAATTCGTGCGGAAATTGGCGATATAGTGCTCGGCGTGAACGCCCGCGTCCGTGCGACCGCAGCCGACGAGCTTGATCGGTTCACCGCAGACCATCGAGAGCGCACGCTCCATTGTTTCGCACACGGTGACGGCGTTTTTCTGCACCTGCCAGCCGTGGTACGCTGAGCCGTTATACATCAATTTTAAGGCGATGTTTCGCATAATTGGTGTCCTTTTTCTGAACTTTTTAACCCAATACGATAATGCCGACTGTCAGCGCAAGGTAAAGCAGCAACACGGCATAATCCCCCGTTGTGTAGCGCAGGACGTGGAGCTTGGTGCGGCCCTCGCCGCCATGGTAGCAGCGGCACTCCATCGCAGTCGCCAGCTCGTCGGCGCGGCGGAACGCGCTCACGAACAGCGGCACAAGCAGCGGAATGAGCGCCTTGGCGCGCTGCAAAATGCTGCCGGACTCAAAATCCGCGCCGCGCGCTTTCTGCGCGGACATGATCTTGTCCGTCTCCTCGATGAGCGTGGGAATAAAGCGCAGGGCGATGGACATCATCATCGCAAGCTCGTGGACGGGGACCTTGAGCTTTTTAAGCGGGTTCAAAAGGCTCTCCAGCCCGTCGGTGAGGTGGATGGGCGAGGTCGTGTAGGTCAAAAGGAACGTGCCCATGATGAGCAGCGTGATGCGCACCATCATCGTCACGGCGGTGACGATGCCCTCGCGCGTGATGCGGAAGATGCCAAAATGCACCAGCTCCGTGCCGGGAGTGTAGAACAGATTCAAAATCGCCGTGAACGCAATGATGAACAGAACGGGCTTGAGTCCCTTGAACAATGCCTTAAATCCAACCTTCGAGACCATGACAGCGAGCAGCAGCGTCACAAACAGCGCGACGTAAGCATAGATGCTCCTCGCCGAGAACAGCGAGACAATGTAGAGCACGGTGGCGATGAGCTTCGTGCGCGGGTCGAGCCGGTGGACAAAGGTGCTGCCGGGGAAATACTGACCGAGCGTGATGTCCTTCAGCATACGGCGCCACCCCCTCTCTTGAGGGCAAGAAGCGCGTTCTTCAGTTCCTCCACCGTGTAAACGGCGGGGTCGATGGCAAGGCCGCGTGCTTTCAGCGCCATGGCGACGCGCGTGACCTGCGGCACGTCGAGTCCCGCTTTCATCAGCTCGTCACCGTGGGCAAAGACCTCGCGCGGCGTGCCGCTCATGAGCGCGTGCGCGTCGGAGAGCACCACAATGCGGTCGACGTTCTGCGCGATCTCGTCCATCGAATGGCTCACGAGCACGATGGTCGTGCCGCGCTCAGAGTGGAATTTCTGAATGTTGGCAAGCAGTTCTTTCCTGCCGCGCGGGTCAAGTCCCGCCGTCGGCTCGTCGAGCACGAGCACCTCCGGCTCCATGGCGATCACGCCCGCGATGGCGACGCGGCGCTTCTGCCCGCCCGAGAGCGCGAACGGCGACACGTCAAGCACGTCCTCCGTAAGCCCCGCAAAGCGGACGGCGGCACGCACGCGGCGGTCGATCTCGTCCTTACTCAGCCCCATATTGCCGGGACCGAACGCGACGTCCTTATAGACCGTCTCCTCAAAGAGCTGATACTCGGGGTACTGGAACACCAGTCCCACGCGGAAGCGCACGTCGCGGATCTTTTTCGGCTCCTCCCAGATGTCCCTGCCGTCGAGGTAAATGTGCCCGCTCGTCGGCTTGAGCAGCCCGTTGAGGTGCTGGATCATCGTCGATTTGCCGCTGCCGGTGTGGCCGATGATGCCGAGGAACTCGCCGCGATACACGCTCAGCGACATATCCTCCACTGCGCTGCGGCGGAACGGCGTACCCTCGCCGTAGGTATGCGTTAAGTTTTCAACACGAAGGATCTCTTCCAAGGCTGTGTTCCTCTTTTACCGAAAATTTTTCATGATCGCGTCGGCGCACTCGTCGACCGTGATCGCGTCCGTCGGCACGTCCATGCCCGCGCGCTTGAGCTCGTCGAGCAGCAGTGCCGTGTCCGGCACGGTCAGGCCGATCTGCTCCAGCTCCGTGCGGCGCGAGAACACCTCGCGCGGTGTGCCGTCCATCGCAACGCTCCCCCCGTTCATCACGACCACGCGGTCGGCGTGTTCGGCTTCGTTCATGTGGTGCGTAATGAGCACGACCGTGATGCCGTCCTGCTGATGCAGGCGCTCGATGGTCGAGAGCACCTCGCTCCTGCCGATGGGGTCGAGCATGGCGGTGGCTTCGTCGAGCACGATGCACTTGGGCTTCATCGCGAGCACGCCCGCGATGGCGATGCGCTGCTTCTGTCCGCCGGATAGCAGGTGCGGCGCGTGCTGCACGAACTGCTCCATCCCGACGGCGGCAAGCGCCTTGTCCACGCGCGTGCGAATTTCGGCACTCGGCACGCCGAGGTTTTCCGGCGCAAAGGCGACATCCTCCTCCACGACATTGGCAACGATCTGGTTGTCGGGGTTCTGGAACACCATTCCCACACGGCGGCGGATTTCGAGCAGCAGTTCCTCATTCGCCGTGTCCATGCCGTCCACGTACACCGTGCCGCCGGAGGGCAGAAGCACCGCGTTGAACGTCTTGGCAAGCGTCGATTTGCCGCTGCCGTTGTGCCCGAGGATGACAACAAAGCTCCCGCGCTCGATGGCGAGCGTCACGTCCCGCAGCGCGGTCTTGGGAGTCTCCCCCTCCGCTGCGGGATAGGTGAACGTCAGATTGTTCGTTTCGATCATAGTTGACATAATATATCCTTTGCAGCTTGCGCTGCTTTGTATTTATTCGCTGCACCAGCGTCCCGTCGCGCCGCAGGGCAGTGCGAGACCGGTCTCGGTCACGGGCAGTCCCAGCTCGTCCCACGTCACCTTGCCGCCGAACTTGTCCTTGACAAGGATGCTGAGCATATAGCCGAGCACGGAGGGCGCAAGCCCCGTGGTGTAGGAGTTGATGATAACGAAAAGCGGCTTGTCCGAAAGTGCCTGCGCACACAGCTTGACGAACGGGAACAGGTTATACTCGAGCTTCCACACCTCGCCGTTCGGCCCGCGCCCGTAGCTCGGCGGGTCCATGATGATGGCGTCGTAGGTCTTGCCGCGGCGGATCTCGCGCTCGACAAATTTCGCGCAGTCGTCGATGATCCAGCGGATCGGCGCATCCGAAAGTCCGCTCGCGCGGGCGTTTTCCTTTGCCCAGTTGACCATGCCCTTCGCCGCGTCACAATGGCATACCTGCGCGCCGGAGGCGGCGCAGGCGACGGTCGCGCCGCCGGTGTAGGCAAAGAGGTTGAGTACCCTGATCGGCCGTCCCGCCTGCTCGATCTTCTCGCGGGCAAAGTCCCAGTTGACCGCCTGCTCGGGGAAAAGCCCCGTGTGCTTGAAGTTCATGGGCTTGACCTGAAATGTAAGGTCTTTATACTTTACAGTCCACGATTCCGGAAGCTTGTCCTTGTCCCAATGTCCGCCGCCGGAGGAGGAGCGGTAATAGCGCCCCTGCGCGCTCTTCCAGCCGCGGTGCTCGTGCGGCGTGTCCCAGATCGCCTGCGGGTCGGGGCGCACCAGTATCTGCTTATCCCACCGCTCCAGCTTTTCGCCGTTGCCGCAGTCGAGCAATTCATAGTCTTTCCATCCGTCCGCGATCCACATGGTCTAATCCTCCGTGTCGGTTTTTGCCGTTTTGTGCGCCGTATAAGCCAAAATGGGCGCAGTACTACATAATAAATCAATGTATTATACCCCAATGCCGCGCCGGAGTCAATGCGAAAAGTTGCGGTTGTCACGGGAAAATAGTTGTGCTACACTGTGGAAAAACTCACAAGGAGCGTTTCCATGGACAAGGTTTTGCTGCATAGCTGCTGTGCGCCCTGCTCGGTGTACTGCATCGACACACTGCGCGGCGAGGGGATCGAGCCGACGAGCCTTTGGTTCAACCCCAACATCCACCCCTATCAGGAATACAAGGCACGGCGCGACACGCTGCTCTCCTACGGTTCGGATGTCGGCGTGACCGTCCATGTGCTGGAGGATTACGGTCTGCGCGAGTTCGTCAGGGCGGTCGCCGGCGACATCGACCACCGCTGCGCGCACTGCTATACCATCCGGCTCGGCACGGCGGCAAAGTACGCATCCGAGCATGGGTTTGAGGCGTTCACCTCGTCGCTGCTCATCTCACCGTATCAGAATCACGAGCTTTTGAAAGCCGTGGGTGAGCAGATGGGCAGGCAGTACGGTGTTACATTCCTCTACCGTGATTTCCGTCCCGGTTTCCGCGAGGGGCAGGCGAAAGCGCGTGAGCTGGGGCTTTATATGCAGAAATACTGCGGCTGCATCTTCTCCGAGGAGGAGCGTTACGCCAAGCAGATCGCGAAGGATAAGGAAAAATTCGGAGAATAACTCATATCTGACATAAAGGGCGCTGACCGGTCGGTCAGCGCCCTTTCTTGCGTGTCATGCGTCAAACAGTGCATCGTGCACGATGCACAGCGCACGGTCCGCGTCCTGCGAGGAAACGTAGGCGGAAAAGTGCGACTCGCCCTCCGTCAGCGCGCAGACGGTGATATTCTCCCGCTCCAGCGCAGAGGCGGCGGCGCGGATGGCACCGCTTGACGGCAGCGTGCAGCCGACGGCGGTGATGGGGATGAGCCGCAGCCCCTCCCCCTTCTGCCGCGTCACGCCGGTCACGCCCGTGCCGGTTGCGTCCGCACAGACGATGCTGCCGACGCTTCCCTCCTCGCAGGAGCGCACCTCGAGCGTCACGCCGCATTTTTGCGCGAGGGCAACACTCTTGTCGTGGAGCACCTGTGCGCCGCAGCGCGCGAGAAGCAGCATATCGTCAAACGAGATGCGCTCGATCCGCCGCGCGTTAGGACAGATGCGCGGGTCGGTGGTGTAGACACCGTCCACGTCGGTGTAGATCTGGCAGAGGTCGGCGTGAAACGCGGCAGCGAGCGCGACCGCGCTCAAATCACTTCCCCCACGGCCAAGCGTGGTGATGTCACCCGCTTCGTCCACACCCTGAAAGCCGGCGACGAGTACGACGCGCCCTAAGTCCAGCTCCCGCTCGATGCGCTCATGCGCAATATCGACCACATTTGCCTCCCCATGCGCTCCCTCGGTCACGATGCCCGCCTGCCACGCGCACAGCGACACTGCGGGAACGCCGAGGCGCTGAAGCGCCATCGCGCACAGTGCGACCGATGCCTGCTCTCCGGTGGCAAACAGCGCATCCAGCTCGCGCTTCGAGGGCGTTTCGTTCACCTCTCGCGCCGCGCGGAGCAGGCGATCGGTCGTATCGCCCTGCGCCGAGAGGACGACAATGACGCGCTGTCCTTTCTCATAAGTATTTTTGATAATATGGGCAACGTGCAGCAGCTTTTCCGCGTCAGCGACCGAGCTTCCGCCGAATTTCTGCACATACAGGCTCATAGGCGATCCCTTCTTGCAAAAAAGATGGAACGGCAAACTGCGTCCAACAGTTCGCCGCTCCATCTTATGAAGCGTGTTTTGACACGGTTCCTTACAGTGCCAGGATCTCGAATTTCACAACACCATCGATCGCCGATGCGCGCGCCATCAGTTCCTCAAGCGTGACCGCCATCTCCGACGTCTCAGCCGAGACCGTCACCGCCGCGCAGCCGTTGGTGGGAATGCTCTGATTGATCGTGAGTATATTGGCGCCGGAAGTGGCAAAAATAGAAAGGACGTTGGAAAGAACGCCGGGATTATTCTTGAGCATCGCATAGAATGTAATGATGCGCCCTGTCTTCATATCGTTGAACGGCTGCACCGCGTCACGGTACTTATAAAAGGCGCTGCGGCTGATCCCCACCGCCTTTGCGGCTTCCCCCGCGGTACGCACCTCGCCGGACTGGAGCATTCGCTTCGCCTCCGCCACCTGAATGAAAATCTCGGGCAGCGCCTGCGCCGAAACGATGTAGTATTTGGCTGTCTGTGACATATTGTTCATCTCCTACGGCCATTTGTCCTTATTACAGCTATCATAGCATACCTTTTTACCGCTTGCAAGCCCCATTTGGAAAGGAGGAGACCTTTTGTCGGAAAAAAACTGCACCCGCTTTCTGCGCTATCTCGCCACCGCCGCCGCGATCTGCGCCCTGTTCTATCTCACCGTGCGGTACGTTTTGTGGTGGGTGCTGCCGTTTCTCATCGCGCTCGCCGTCGCCGCCGCGATCGAGCCGATCATCGTGTTTTTGCGCGAAAAGCTCCGCTTCCGGCGCGGATTTTCGGCGTTTCTGCTCACGCTGATGCTGCTGCTCCTCCTCGGGAGTGTTCTGTCCCTGCTCGGCTCGACGCTAATGCGCGAGGCGTATGCGCTGCTCGGCAGGGTGCCGTCGCTTTTGGAAAACGCGCCGCAGGCGCTTGAAACGCTGTTTGCCCGCCTTGAGCCTTACGCAAGCGCGTGTCCTCCTTGGCTGCGCGAGCAGCTCTACGCGCTGCTGGGCGACGCGCTCTCCGACGCGGGACCATTTCTCTCCGACCTTGCCGCGCGGCTGCTCGCTGCCCTCACCTCTCTCGCTACCGCCCTGCCGCGTGCCGCGCTCGGCTGCGCCACAGCCGTACTCGCCGTCTACTTTACCGCCGCATCCTATCCGACGCTCTGCGGCGCGCTGCGCTGCCGGCTCTCCGGCAGTGCGCGGCGCTCTCTGCGGCTGTTTCGCAGCAGCGCCACGCAGTCGCTCGCGCGGTATCTGCGCGCGGAGCTGACGCTGAGCTTTTTCACCCTTTTGCAGCTGCTCGTGGGATTTACGCTGCTGCGTCAGGATTACGCGCTGCTGCTCGCGCTGCTCATCACGCTGCTCGACGCGCTGCCTGTTTTCGGCGCGGGAACGGCACTCGTACCGTGGGCACTCATTGAACTGCTCTTTTCCTCCGTGCCGAGGGGGATCGCGCTGCTGGCGCTGTTTCTCTGCACGCTGCTCGTGCGCAGCACCCTTGAGCCGAAGCTCCTGTCCTCACACGCGGGGCTGCCGCCGGTCGCGTCGCTGTTTGCCATGTATCTCGGCTTTTGCATCTTCGGCATCGGAGGTATGGTCCTCTTTCCGTTTTTGCTGCTGCTCACCGCGCAGATTCTCCGCAGTACCGCAGGCGTGAAAAGAGAGCATCCATAATTCTACGGATGCTCTCTTTTCCTTTGTTATAAAGCTATTACGTAGCGGCACTGCCGGTACCGAGCAGCCAGTTCAGGAAGTCACCGTTGTCATCCGTCTGACCGTCACTGAAATCTGAGGTTTCGCCTGAAGGCGACTCCTCTCCGCTCGCTCCGCTGTCCGCACCGGTCTCAGCGTTTTCATCGGGCAAATCAGTAGGAATGCCGAAGCCCCCGTGCACCTGACATACGCCGCCATCCATGATGTCGCTGTATACCTTGATGCTGCCCTCATTCGTTCTGACAACTTCGCCCAGCGGCATCTCGGTGATCAATCCCTCTTCAAGCTGGGCGGCGTAGGTCGCCGTTTCCGCCGCGGAAAGGGGACGGTGCATCAGCGTGCGCGTGTAGCCCCACGCCTCGCTGACATTGGGATTACTCAGATCGATCGCGTACGCCGTCTGGATTTCGGGGCAGCTTTCACTTGCAAGCAGACCGCTTTCCCCGCAGACCGATACGCTCGTATGCGCATCGCAGGTCAAAACCGGGGCAAGGCCGCTCGCAACCTTGACCGTGTGCGTATTGGAGCAGTATTCTCCGGGCAGCAGTCCCGTTTCGGCGCAGACGGTGACGCTCACCATGTCGCTGTCGGACACCGCAAAGCTCTTGTTCGGAAGATCTGCGTGTATCTCGCTCATGACCTTTTTCCACATTGTCGCCGCGGGGTTCGCCAGATTCGTCACGATGCGCGTGGGCGTATCGTAGCCGACCCAGACCGCAGCAGTATAGTACGGCGTAAGGCCGACGAAATAGCGGTCACAGTTGCTGTTGGTCGAACCGGTCTTTCCGGCGATGGTCATACCGGGGAAGGATGCAGAGGTACCCGTGCCGCCGGCGGTATTGACAACGCCCTTCAAAAGCTCGATCATCGCATAGGCGGTGCTCTCCTTCATGGCGACGTGGGACTCGGGCTTATTCTCCAGAACGGTGTTGCCGTTGTGGTCTCTCACTTCAACGTAGGTACGCGGCTTGGTATAGATACCGTTGTTGGCAAATGCCGCATAGCCCGCCGCCATCTCAAGCGTCGTCACGCCGTGGCTCAAGCCGCCGAGCGCCAGCGCGCCCGCCGCGGTGATATCGTCGCCGGTGAGCGTGGTGAAGCCCAGCTTCTCAGTCATGAACGCATAGGACTCAGACGGTGTGAGCCTTTGCAGCACGCGCACCGCCGTTGGGTTTGCGGAAAAGCGCACCGCATCCTGCAGCGTGATGATGCCCTTGTAGCCGGAGTAGGCGTTGACAGGCCAGACTTTGTCGCCCACCGTATCCACGGGATAGTCGTCGATGACGGATGCCGGCGTAATGACACCCGTTTCGATCGCGGGTGCGTAGACGGACAACGGCTTGATCGCTGAGCCGCAGGGGCGGGGATTGGTTGCGTAGTTCAAAAGGAACGCGCCCTCACGCTCGCCGATGCGTCCGGCAACGGCCACCACGTTGCCCGTGGCATTGTCGATGATCGTCATGCCGGACTGGATTGGCTCACCCTTGGCGGAGGTATAGTCCAGATTGCTGCGATCACCGTACACACGCTCAACCGTCTCCTGCATCGCGGGGTCGATTGTGCAGTAGATCTGATAGCCGCCGGTATAGAGCATATCCTTGGCAACCTTCATGCTGTAACCGTACTGCTCCATCAGATCGCCGACAACATCGTTAAATGTCTGCTCGACAAAGAAGGAGTCGTATACCGCAGCGGCGGCGGGAGCTTCCGTGTCGTCCTTGTCCGACGCCACATAGTCCTCATCCCAGACGAAAACGAGCTTCTCATTCAGCGCCGCTTCGTAGTCCGCATCACTCAGGTAGCCCTGCTCGTTCATCTTGTAGAGCACGTCGCCCTGACGTTTCTTGTTCTGCTCGCGGTACCAGTCACCGCGCGAGGGATCGTATTTATACGGGTACTGCGTGATGCCGATGATGCTTGCCGCCTCAGCGGCTGTCAGCTCGCTCACATCCTTGCCGAAATAGTTCTCAGCTGCCGCCTGAATGCCGTAAGCCCCCTTGCCGAAGTAAACCATATTGAGGTACAGCTCCAGCACTTCCTCGCGGGAATAGTTCTCTGCAAAGCGCAGCGCGCGGAAGATCTCCGTCACCTTGCGCTTGATCGTGACCTCGTTGTTGCCCGTCAGATTCTTGATGACCTGCTGGGTGATCGTGGAGCCGCCGCGCGTGGAGTCGCTGCCGCGCAGCATATCGAACACAGAGCGCGCCGTACTCTTCCAGTCCACGCCCTTGTGCTCAAAGAAACGCTGGTCCTCAATGGAGACAAGCGCCTGCCAGACGTGATCGGGAATATCTTCAAAGTCCACCAGCGTGCGATCCTCCGTTCCGTGGATCTTCGTCAGCTCTGTCCACTCGCCCGATGTCCTATCCTGATAGTAGACCGTAGAACTGAGGTTGAGCGTATACGCCGAAGCGTCCACATCCAGTAGGGGCTCGAGTGAGGTATTGACGTAGATCATAAAGATCCCGAAGAACATCAGGCAGGTCAGAAGTCCGATCGCCGCGATCGTTCCGAGGATCAGCTTGAGCTTACTCTTCCTTTTGGCGCCGCTTCTCCGCTCCCGTCTCCGGGGCATTTGCTGTTCCTGGCGATACTCGTCCATCTGCGGCCACCTCCTTTGTAAAAATGTGTCAACTCACATAATAAGCCATAATACAATGGAGTTATTGTAACATGCCTGTCAAGAAAAAATCCACTCTTTTTTTGCCGAAAAAATGATGATTTCCCCGCAACTTTTTGAAAATCTGTTCTTTCTGTGCGCCGCAGGTGACGGATTTTCACCTTTTCGCACGCGCATTTTCTTGCAAAACCGCGCAAGCTGCGTTATACTGTTGCCACAAACAGTTCAGGAGGTGCCCTATGAGCGAAGATTACGGCCCCAATTTTATCACGCTGACCGATGAGGACGGCAACGACATTGAGTTGGAATACGTCGACGCGCTGGAATGGAACGGCGTGACCTATATGGCGTTTTTCCCCACCGTCGAAGAGGACACAGAGGAAGATGAGGAGGAATACGGTCTCATCATTCTCAAATCCGTGATGGAAAACGGCGAAGAGACACTCGTGACCATCGAGGATGAGGATGAGCTCAACACCGTGTACGAAAAGTTCATGGAGCAGATCCTCGAGGACGAAGAATTGTAATTGCGACGGTTTTCTTATTCTGAATACGCTACAATAGGCTTACCCTGCGTGGTGCGTGATAGACTTTCTTAAAACCTACAGTCGTCATACGGGATGCCGGTACGTTCCGATGGTTTGCAGACCTCCCGACTGCCGTTTGCGGTCGGATGCTGGGAGCAGTAAAGTCGGACAGAGGCGACCCACCTGCAACTATATGCAGGTTTGACGAGATTCTACACGGCCAACGCGGGGTAGCTTGTCTTGTCAGTCTTTCGACAGATTGCACAAAAACTTTTTCCGTTTTTCTACATTGGTTCCAGTGAAAAACATTTGCGCTTTGTCCCCACTTCGGGTAAAATGAATGTACAATCACATAGATGGCTGCAACGAAGTGCTTCGCGCACGGGCTGTAACGGTTTCTTTTCGGAACCGTCGGTTCGGCGGAAGCGCTTTTTCTTTTTCGTTTGCAAGAAATTTCCAACAAGGAGGACAACTATATGTATCTTGTCACCAACGGACGGCTCATCACCCGTGACAGCGAGGGTAAGGGCTACTATGAGCACGGCGCCGTCGCCTACGAGGGCACGAAGATCGTCGAGGTCGGCGAGGAGGCCGCGCTTCGCGCCAAGTACGCAGACGCCGCAATCATCGACGCCAAGGGCGGTGTCATCATGCCCGCGCTCATCAACGCGCACACACACATCTACTCCGCACTTGCCCGCGGTCTTTCGATCGTCGGCAACAACCCCACTAACTTCTATGAGGTACTGGACGGCACCTGGTGGGCCATCGACCGCAAGCTGATGATGGACGGCACCAAGGCTTCCGCCACCGCGCTGTACATCGACTCCATCAAGCAGGGCGTCACCACCGTGTTTGACCACCACGCTTCCTACGGTGAGATTCCCGGCACGCTCCACACCATCGCAGAGGAATCCAAGCGTCTGGGTCTTCGTTCCTGCCTGTGCTACGAGGTCTCCGACCGTGACGGCGAAGAAAAGTGCCTGCAGGGCATCCAGGAAAATGCCGACTTTATCACCGAATGCGAAAAGAACAAGGATCCCATGCTCGCGGCCATGTTCGGCGGACACGCCCTGTTCACCATCAGCGACAAGACCTTTGACCGCATGGTGGAAGCCAACAACGGCCGCACCGGTTATCACATCCATGTTTCCGAGGGTATGAACGACGTGTACGATTCCCTCCAGAACTACGGCCGCCGTCCCGTGCAGAGACTGCAGGATCACGGCATTCTCGGCCCCAAGACCATTCTCGGCCACTGCATCCACGTCAACACCGCCGAAATGGAAATCATCAAGGAAACCGGCACGATGGTCGTCAACAACCCCGAATCCAACATGGGCAACGCCATCGGCATCTGCCCGGTGCTGCAGCTCTACAAGCGCGGGATCCTTCTCGGCATGGGCACCGACGCTTACACCAACGATATGCTCGAGTCCCTCAAGGTCGCACTCTGCTCCCAGCGCAGTCAGAACTGCCTGCCCAACGTTGCTTGGTGTGAAGTGACCGATATGCTCTTTAAGAACAACGCCAAGATCGGCGAGAAGTACTTCCCCGCGACGCTCGGCGTGCTCAAGGCGGGCGCTGCGGCGGACATCATCGTGATGGACTATAAGCCGTTCACCCCGTTCTCCGATGAGAACATCGACGGCCACATGATCTTCGGCATGACCGGCCGCCAGTGCCAGACGACGATCGCCAACGGCAAGCTCCTGATGAAGGATCGCGTGCTCGTCGGTATCGATGAAGAGGCTGAAAACGCCCACATCCTCGAAGCCGCCAAGAAGCTTTGGGGTTCCCTCAACAACAGACAGTATTAAGCTGAACAAGTCCTACAACACAGAAAGGAGAACTTCCCCATGTCTGAAAAAATGTATCCCATCCCCTTCAAGTCTCTGATGGACTGGGTGGTCACCGAATACGTCCAGAGCGGCGATATCTTCGGGATCCACAAGCAGTACAAGGCGAACGGCAAGAGCCTCCCCATCTTCGGTGAGCGCATTGAAACGCCGTTTGGCCCCGCAGCCGGCCCCAACAGCCAGCTCGCACAGAACATCATTGCCTCCTATGTTGCCGGCGCCCGCTTCTTCGAGGTCAAGACCGTTCAGAAGATGGACGGCGCCGATCTCGCCGCCTGTGTTCCCCGTCCCTGCATTCTCGCCGCTGATGAGGGCTACAATCAGGAGTGGTCGACCGAACTGACCGTCGAGCAGGCGCAGAACGAATACATCAAGGCCTGGTGCGCGCTGAAAGTTCTTGCCAAAGTCTACGGCTTCGGCGATCCCGACGGGTTCGTGTTCAATATGTCCGTCGGTTACGATCTCGACGGCATCAAGGGCAAGAAGGTCAACGCCTATATTGAGAACATGAAGAACGCGGCAAAGACCGCGCAGTTCAAGGAGTGCAAAAAAGTCCTCACCGAGATGTTCCCCGAGGAAAAGGACTTCATTGCCGCCATCTCCCCGAACGTGTCCCGCAGCGTGACCGTCTCCACGCTCCACGGCTGCCCGCCGCAGGAGATCGAGCGCATCACGAGCTACCTGCTCAAGGAAAAGAAGCTGCACGCGTTCGTCAAGTGCAACCCGACCATTCTCGGCTATCAGACCGCGCGCAGCATTCTCGACTCCATGGGCTATGACTACATCGTCTTTGACGAGCATCACTTCAACGAGGATCTCCAGTGGGAGGATGCCGTCCCCATGTTCGAGCGTCTGCAGAAGCTCGCCGATAAGCTCGGTCTCGAGTTCGGTCTCAAGCTCTCCAACACCTTCCCGGTCGACACCACCCGCGGCGAGCTGCCCAACAATGAGATGTATATGTCCGGCCGCAGCCTCTTCCCGCTGACCATCGAGATGTGCAACCGCATTGCCCGCCAGTTCGGCGGCAAACTGCGCATCAGCTTCGCCGGCGGCGCAGAGTACTTCAACTGCGATAAGCTCTTTGCGGCTGGTATCTGGCCGATCACCTGCGCCACCACCATTTTGAAGCCCGGCGGCTACAACCGCCTCTATCAGATGGTCAAAAAGTGCGAGGAACTGCCCTACAAGGCGTTCACCGGCAACGATCCCGCCGCCATCGAGGCGCTCTCGATCGCCGCGCGCAGCGACTTCCACCACTTGAAGCCCATCAAGCCGCTCCCCTCCCGCAAGAGCGAGGAGCAGGTGCCGCTGATCGACTGCTTCACCGCACCCTGCAAGGGCGGCTGCCCCATCGAGCAGGACATTCCCGAATACATCGAGCTTTGCCGCAAGGGACTTTACGGCCCCGCGCTCAAGCTCATCACCGAGAAGAACGCGCTGCCGTTCATCACCGGCACAATCTGCGCACACCGCTGTCAGGGCAAGTGCTCGCGCAACTTCTATGAAGAGCCGGTCCACATCCGCGACACCAAGCTCGTTGCCGCCGAAAACGGCTACAATGCACTCATGGCTTCCATCAAAAAGCCCGAGAAGGTCGAGGGCAAGAAGGTCGCCATCGTCGGCGGCGGCCCGACCGGTATCGCCGCGGCGTACTTCCTCGGCCGCGAGGGCATCGACGTGACGATCTTCGAACGTGAAAAGAAACTCGGCGGCGTGCCCCGCCACGTCATCCCCGCTTTCCGTATCACGGATGAAGCCATCGACAAGGACATCGCGCTGATGATGAAGTACGACGTTGAAGTCAAGCTCGGCAAGCCCGCTCCCTCCGTGGAAGAGCTCAAGAAGATGGGTTACACCCACATTCTGATGGCGACCGGCGCATGGAAGCCCGGCAAGCTGGACATCGAAGGCAATGTTCAGGGTGTCATCGAATGGATGAAGAAGATGAAGAAGCAGGTCAAGCCCTGCCTGAAGGGTAATGTCGTTGTCGTCGGTGCCGGTAACACTGCGATGGACGCCGCCCGCGTTGCCAAGCGCATGGGCGCACATTCCACCATCCTCTACCGCCGCACCAAGAAGTTCATGCCCGCCGATGAGCACGAGCTCCAGCTCGCCATCGACGAGGGTGTTACCTTCGTTGAACTCGCCGCTCCCGTCAAGCAGGCCAAGGGCATGCTCCTTTGCGACAAGATGGTTCTCGGTGAGCCCGATGCTTCCGGCCGCCGCAGCCCCGTCAAGAGCGGTGAGCAGTTCTCTATCCCCTGCGATCTCGTGATCTCCGCTGTCGGCGAGCAGGTCGATTCCGACCTCATGGCTGCCAACGGCATCGAGATGGAGAAGAAGGGCCCCGCATTTGAGACCAACGTTGCCGGTGTCTACTGCGCAGGTGACGCACATCGCGGCCCCGCGACGGTCGTTGAAGGCATTGCCGATGCTGCACGCTTTGCTCAGGTCGTCACCGGTCACGCCCATGTCTATGACATCCCGGTTGAGGCTGATGCTTCCGTTGCCGATGCTGTTGCCAAGAAGGGCATACTGAAGATGGCTGCTCAGGCTTGCTGCGAAGGCGAGCGCTGCCTGCAGTGCTCCACCGTGTGCGAAAACTGCGTGGATTCCTGCCCGAACCGCGCCAACGTCGTCATCAAGATGGCAGACGGCTCACACCAGATCGTCCATGTCGACAAGATGTGCAACGAGTGCGGCAACTGCACGCAGTTCTGCCCGTATGTCAGCGAACCCTGCCACGACAAGTTCACGCTCTTCCAGACGAGCGAGGATATGAACGAGAGCGAAAACTGCGGCGTTCTGTTCCTTGGGGACGACAAGGTGCGCGTCCGGCTCGACGAAGTCAAGGAATACGACCTCGGCTCCTGCGACAACGATCTCCCCGTTGAGATCGAGGCGCTGATCCTCACGATCCGCGACAAGTACAGCTATCTGTTCGAAGAATAAGCGAAATATGAAAAGGACTGTGTTCCGATGGAACGCAGTCCTTTTCGCTTTGGACAACAAGAAAGACCGCTTTCGCGGTCTTTCTTTTTTGTGAGTCGATTTCCTGAATTAGAAAATACCCTGAGCCATCATGGCCTCAGCGACCTTCTCGAAGCCAGCGATGTTGGCACCGGCGACCAGGTTGTAGCCCAGGCCGTAACGGGCAGCAGCGGCGACGGAAGCGTCGTAGATGTTCTTCATGATGCTCTGCATCTTGGCGTCGACTTCCTCAGCGGACCAGTACAGACGCTCGGCGTTCTGAGCCATTTCGAGCTCGGAAACGGAGACGCCGCAGGCGTTAACAGCCTTGGAAGGAGCAACGAGCAGGTTCTTCTGGCTCATCAGGAAGGCCAGAGCGTCGTTGGTGGTGGGCATGTTGCCGACTTCGATGTAGTAGGGAACACCGGAAGCAGCGATCTTCTGGGCCCACTCCATGTTGACGTCGTTCTGGGTAGCGGCGGGCATGTAGACGTCGACGTCCTTGACGCCCCAGCACTTCTGACCCTCGACGAACTCGCAGCCGAACTTGTCAGCATAGGGCTTGCAGTGCATCGGATCCTTGGCGCGCATCTTGAGGATGAAGTTGAGCTTCTCTTCGGTGATAACGCCATCGGGGTCGTGGATGTAGCCGTCGGGGCCGGCGAAGTACAGGACCTTGCCGCCGAGCTCGGCGATCTTCTTCATGATGCCCCAGCCAACATTGCCGTAGCCGGACATAGCGACGCGGATGCCCTTGACTTCCTTGCCGTCGTGCTTGAGGACTTCGCGCAGATAATAGACAGCACCGTAACCGGTGGCTTCGGGACGGAGGATGGAGCCGCCGGTGCAGACAGCCTTACCGGACATGGCGCCGAACTCAGCAGCACCGACGATGCGGCGATACTGACCGTACAGATAACCGACCTCGCGGCCGCCGACACCAACGTCACCGGCGGGGCAGTCGATGTCCTGACCGATGTGACGATAGAACTCGGTCATGAAGGCCTGGCAGAAACGCATGACTTCGCCATCGCTGCGGCCGATGGGGGAGAAGTCGGAGCCGCCCTTAGCGCCGCCGATGGGCAGGCAGGTCAGAGCATCCTTGAAGATCTGCTCGAAGCCGAGGAACTTGATGATGGAGAGGTTGACGTTGGAAGCAAAACGCAGACCGCCCTTGTAGGGGCCGAGAGCCGCGTTGTACTGCACGCGGTAACCACGGTTGACATGATACTTGAGCTGGTCGTCCATCCACACAACGCGGAACTCGATGGTGCGCTCGGGCTCAACAATGCGCTCAAGCAGGCTGGCCTTCTCGTACTCGGGGTGAGCATCGATCAGGGGGGAGATGGAAGTGAGGACTTCCTCAACGGTCTGCAGGAACTCGGGCTCGTTGGCGTTCTTAGCCTTGGTCTCGGCAAGAACTCTTTCGATATAAGCATTCATAGGAATCTGCCTCCTCTTATTATTACCCTGCAAGCAGGGCTTTAGATGGTTTAAGTGTAACACCAAAGGAAACTTTTCTCAAGTGGTTTGTCCTAAAATCAGCATTGACACTGTGTCAGAAAATCATTTCTGTTTTTTGTGCATAACGCAGAATACATTTAAAAAAGTTTCGGTTTTTTCATAAGGCTTATTAAAATAGTTGCAGGATAACTTTCATTTTTCGGCAACGTCCTGCAATAATTCCGTCACGTTTTCCCGATTTGTCGCCCACGAGGTCGCAAAACGGACGGCGGAATGCGTTTCGTCGATGCGGCACCAGTAGGAGCAAACGTACTTCTCCCCCAGCTTTGCGAGCAGGCTGTCGGGCAGGATCGGAAACTGCTGGTTCGTCTCCGAGGGCATATAGAGCGGGTAGCCGAGCGCGGTGAAGCCGTCGCGCAGCTCGCAGGCAAGCTGATCCGCCTCACGGCCGATCCGCTCGTAAAGTCCGTCGGAAAGAAGTTCGAGAAACTGAATGCCCATCAGTCTTCCCTTGGCAAATCGGCCCACGCGCTGCTTGAGAATGTAGCGGAAATCGCGTCGGAGCGCGTCGTTCTGCAGCACCAGCGCCTCGCCGAAGAGCGCGCCGCACTTCGTCCCGCCGATGTAAAACGCATCGCAAAGGCGCGCGAGATCGCTCATCGTCACGTCATTTGTTTTCGCGCCGAGGGCGTAGGCAAGGCGCGCGCCGTCCACATAGAGCAGAAGTCCGCATTCGTCACACACGCGGCGCATTTCGGTCAGTTCCGCAAGCGAATAGAGCGTGCCGCACTCGGTGGGCTGGGACAAATACACCATCGCGGGCTGCACCTGATGCTCGTGCGTGTCGTCGGCATAGTGTGCGTCCACGGCGGCTTTCACCTGCTGCGCGGTGATCTTGCCGTCGGTCTGCGGCAGCGTGAGTACCTTGTGCCCCGCCGCCTCGATCGCGCCGGACTCATGGACGGCGATGTGGCCGCTGTCGGCGCACAGCACGCCCTGATGCGGACGCAGCGCCGCCGTGATCGTCACAAGGTTGCACTGCGTACCGCCGGTGAGAAAATGCACATCCGCGTCCGGCGCGGCGCAGAGCTTTTTCACAAGCGCGGCAGCTTTCTCGCAGTATTCGTCCTCGCCGTAGCCGACGGTCTGCTCCAGATTTGTCTCCAGAAGGCGCGCCATGAGCTTCTCATGTGCGCCTTCGGTGTAGTCACATTCAAAGTGTATCTTGTTGTTCATGGCTGTCTCTTTTCCCTTACTGTACCATATTAGCAGGGGCGAGAGGGTCACCGCGCAGCGGGTGGATCTCAACGTCCCACGCGTCGATCCAGTACTGTCCCACGTCGGTGTCCTCGTACCGGACGGTCACACTGTCGCCGACGTTGAGCAGCGGCGCGTAGGCGATGCGGTCGGCAGACGCGCGGACGGAGAAGCTGTTCTCCCCCTCAAAGCGCAGGAAATACTGCGTGTTGCCGTTTACCACCGCGCTTCTGATCTCGGCGATGACGCCGGAGAGCTCGTGCTTTTCGCTCGGCACTTCAATATCGACCTGTTCACCGCTGATAAGACCGTTTTTGAGCAGCATCGCGCGGTAGTTCTGCTCGCACTCGGCGACGCTCGTGCCGGTGGCGACGATCTGATACTGCGAGACGTTGACCATCGCGTACATCTTGACGAGCTGCGCAGCGTCCTTGAGCGCCATGAAGTAGGTCGGCTCCCCGGCGATATTAAGCAGCAGCGGGAAAGTCGCCTGATAGTTGAGGTGCTGCACCTGACCCTCGGCACTTCCCATCGCGCTGTACTCTTCCGCGCCGGCGACGGAGTAAAAGCTCGTCTGCTTCGTGCGCTGGTTGGAGAGAATGAAGCCGATGTTGGACTCGTCGCTCACGACGGAGGTGATGCCCGTGTAGAGATACACGTCGTCGCCGACGGCGATATAGTTGTACCCCTCGGTGGTGACGGTCACGTCACGCTGACCGAACACGGAGTTCCAGAAGCCGTTGTGATACATCCCGTAATAGTCGTACTGCTGGATAATCAGCTCGGCAGAGTAGACGTGATCGACCCATGCGGGCGGCTCGGCGTAATACTCGCTCTCGCCCGTGACGGCGTTGACGAGCACCGCGCCGCGGTTATCGACGCCGCCGAACAGTCCAATCGTCTTTTCCTTCTTCGCACATACCCAGTAGGGCGTACCGTCCTCGTCGATCTCGAAGATCGGATTTTCGAACATCATCGTGGGATACTGGAAGCGCAGATGACGGTAAAGATTGCGGGAGAAGTGCTCGGCGGTCGTGTACTTCATGCCCTCCTGAAGGCGCACGACCTCCACGTTCTGCGTCACCATATCAATAATGAGGTAGGCGGGCAGACCCTTGGAGCGGTTATTGAACCACTTGATGATGTCGCCGTAGCGAAGCGAGGTCACGCGCACGGGACGGCCGTGGTAGTTGATCTGCGTATAGTCCTCGGCGACCTCGAACTGAGACACCATGTCGGCAAGCTCGCCGAGCTTGCGGTCGCCGAGCTTTTCGGCGCTGTTCTTGTCGAGCATGGGGATCTGGTCGTAGGAGACCTCGTCGATCTCCTCGGTGAAGCTCGCGGGCGTGACGGTCAGAAGCTTCTGATAGTCGTTCGCGCGCAGCACCACCCAGCCCGCCGCCGTACCGATCAGCGCGGTCACGACCAGCGCGACGACGATGAAAAACGGGATCGTGCACTGTTTTTTCACAAATGAAAAGTAGCCCTTGACGCCCTCACCCTGGAAGCCCGACGTGATGAGTGCCGTGACGCAGTACACGAGGCAGAGCATAAACACGAAGCCGAAAAACTCCTCCGCGTGCAGGTTGATAGCAGGCAGTGTGATATAGAAGTCGATTGCGCCAAACAGCAGCGTAACGATCAGGTTGATCGCCATACGCTTGCCCTTGCTGCCAATCGGTTTGCGGGGCTTTTTCTCGCGCTTGGGGATGGCGCTGAAATCGACCTTGAAGCCGTTGGCATCCGAGCCGTTAAACTGAAAATCCATATATCTCTTCCTTTCAAAAGATATTTTCTCACTTTGCGTGCACATCATACCATGCGCACCATATAAAAACAAGCAAGCGCTTTGCAATGTTACCAAAAATTTACAAAGGGAACGGTCTCTTTCTACCGTTCCCTTCGTTGAGTTATTCGAGATTGAGCTTCTTCGTCAGGAACCAGTGCGTGAGGAAGTAGTAGATCGCGCAGGCGGCAAGCAGGAGCAGCAGTGCAACGCCGATGATGAGGATATACGGCGTCATGCTCGCCTCACGAAGATAATCCAACGCATAGGCACGCTCGTATTTTTCGAACAGCCCGCCGATAATGAAGATTGCGGAAAACACCGCCGCGATCTGCGTGGCGTGGTAGAATACGAAGCCGAGCACGACGCTCATGAACTTTTTGTGCCGGTTGAGACTGTGACCGACCGCCATTGCCGCGTAAATGAGCAGCGACGTGAGCGCCGCGCCGAGGATGAGGCAGATAAACAGCTCGACGCCGCACACGATCAGTCCCGCGACCATGCCCGATTCCAGCGTCGGCAGGACTTCCCACGCGGCTTGAAGGAAGTTTGCGGTACCCTTGAAAAATCCGCCCCAGTCGCCGCTGTCGAGCAGTGCGATGAGCAGCGCCGCACCGATAACGATGGTGGTTAGCGCATACCACACGACGGACACCAGCAGCTTCGCGGAAATGAGCTTATGCGTACTCACCGGCAGCGTCATCGTGAGATACCCCTCATCGGAGAGGAAGCTGCGGTAAAAGCGCATGACCGTCAGCGCGATCACGCCGATACCGGACGCCGCAACGCAGGCAAAAAACAGTCCCGTCGTCACGCCGGAGATAAGCCGGAGGAACGTGCCGTAGTGGTCGCCGTGACTGAGCACATACAGCGTAAAATGCGCCACCATGGACAGCGACAAAATTGCCAGATACACCGGCAGCATCACGCGCGCGGTCGCGCGGAATTCGTGTTTGATCGATTTACTTAACATCTGAATACCTCCCGGAACAGTTCGTCCACGCTCTTACCCGTTTCTTCGCGAATTTCGTCCACGCTCTTGTGCAGCTCGACGTGTCCGTCGCGCAGGAAGATCACGTCGTCAAGCACCTGCTCCACGTCCGCGATGAGGTGCGTGGAGATGATGACGGACGCATTTTCGTTGTAGTTACCGATGATCGTGCGCAGGATGTAATCACGCGTGGCGGGGTCAACGCCGCCAATCGGCTCGTCGAGCAGATACAGCTGCGCTTCCCTGCTCATCACAAGAATGAGCTGAAGCTTTTCGCGCGTGCCCTTGCTCATGGCTTTGATGCGCTGGTCTTCGTCAAGGTCAAGGCTTGCGATCATGTCTTTCGCCTTGTCGCGGTTGAAGTCCTCGTAAAAGTCCGCGTAATAGTCCATCGCCTGCTTTGCCGTCATCCACAGCGGCAGCGCGTTGCGCTCCGGCAGATATGAGACGACCGCCTTCGTCTCGGGCGAGGGCTCTTTCCCGTCGATGCGCACCTCCCCGCTCGTGGGTGTGAGCAGTCCGTTGACGAGCTTGATGAGCGTCGTCTTACCGCTGCCGTTGGGACCGAGCAGTCCGATGATGTGCCCGCCGTCAATGGTAAGATCGACGTCGGTGAGCGCGTACGCGCCGCCGTAGTTTTTGTTCAGCTTTTTACATTCCAAAAGGCTCATTTTGTTTCCTCCTTGAGTATCTCGATGACTTCCTCACGGGTGCAGCCGAGCTGCCGCATATCCGCAAGGAACTGTGCCACGCGCTCATCCGCCATGCGGAAGCGCGCATTGCGGATCATTTCTTCGTTCTCCGTCACAAAGCGCCCGTTCGTGCGCTGGGAGAACACCAATCCCTCCCGTTCGAGGTCGGATAGCGCACGCTGCACCGTGTTGGGGTTGACGCCCGCCTCCACCGCTAAGTCTCGCACGGAGGGAAGCCGCTCGCCCGGCGCGTACGCCCCGGCGACGATCTTTTCGGCAAGTCGCGCAGTGAGCTGCGTGTAGATCGGCTGATCGGCGCGAAATTTCCAATCCATAGCTGTCTCCTCTCGTTGTATTGCTGTATTAAGCAATTAGTACAATAATACAGTTGGCACAGTTTGTCAAGCACTTTTTTGGAAAAACACAAAAAAGATGCCGACGCTTACGCGTCGGCTGAAAAAAGGAGGAAGAGTATCAGGTGTTATGTCGACTGATCGGACGGCGAACGAGGAGCGAACGCATCTTCTTACCGTCGAACGGATAGAGCGGATACAGATACCCGCGCCCCGCGATAGGCTTGGTCGTGCAGATCATCACGAGAATACCGACGACGCCGAGCACGAAGCCCGGGATGTCGAACGCGCCCACGAGCAGGAGAAGACACAACCGCATCAAATTGAACGCATAGCCCAGCTCGTAGCTTGTCTGGGCAAAGTTGGCGATGGCGACGAACGCCATGTATGCCAGCACCTCCGGCACGAGCCAGTGCGCCTGCACCGCGAAGTCGCCGAGCACCAGCGCGCCGATCATCGAAAACGAGTTGGAAAACGCCGACGGCGTATTGAGGGACGCGAGCTTGATGAGATCGACGATGAACTCCGCAAGCAGAAGCTGCACCAGAAGCGGCACCTCATACTCCTCCGCGACCGAGAGAAAGTGCAGTCCCGCCGTCGTGCGCGTCGGGTCCTTGACGAGCAAATACCACACGGGCGTCACAAAGAGCGTGAGCACAAAGACGAGGTAGCGCAGCATCCGCAGATATGTCCCCACGAGCGGCGGGAAATAGAAGTCGTTCGCCTCCTGCACGAAGTCGAAAAAGTGCGTAGGCAGGATCATCGCGGCGGGGGAATTGTCGGTCAGCACGACGATTTTGCCCTCCATGATCTCCGCCGTCGCGGTGTCGGGGCGCTCGGTGTAGCGCACTTTCGGAAACGGGTTCCACCACTGCCTCGCCATCATCGACTCGGCGATGCTCTCCTGCGACATGGCGATGGAGCGGGCGTCGATCGCATCGATCTTGCGCCGCACCTCTTCCAGAAGGTCGCGGTCGACCTTGTTTTCCATATAGCAGAGCACCACGTCCGCGCGGGATTTGTCGCTCACCTTGTGTCCCTCGAGCGTGAAAAACGGGTCGCGGATGCGGCGGCGCAGGAGCGCGGCGTTTGTCGTGAGCGTTTCGATGAAGCCGTCGTGCGCGCCGCGCAGCACCTTGCCGCTCGACGGCTCCTCCACGCTGCGGTCGGGGAAGCTCTTGGCGTCGATGAGCGCGCAGTCCTCAAAGCCCTCGACGAGCAGCAGTGTCTTGCCGAGAAAGACCGACGTGGTGATCTGCTCCATGTCATTCTCCGTGCCGACCTCGCCGAAGGTCACATAGCGCTCGATAAACTCCTGCATCGTGCGCGTCATCTTCGTTGAGGGCAGCGAGAGCCAAAAGCTGATCATGCGCTCGATCACGCCGTCGTCACCGTAGCCGTCGACAAACCAGATCCTCGCGCGGCGCTGAGCGATGATAAGGCTGCGCGTGATCATGTCAAAGCAGCGTCCGCTGCCGAGCAGTCCGTCGAGCCGCTGAACGTTTTCGTCAAAGTCGTTTCCCAAATACTCCATACACGCCTCCGGAAATCCCTTTTCCGGTAGTATCTCCCATCGCAAGGCAAGCTATGCAGAAAAAGGAAGCGGCGTGTGCCGCTTCCCTTATACTTCCTTATTAAAATACTGGAACGTGTCGTCCGCGCCGGACTTTCTCATGCAGGACGAGAGCATTTTGTATGAGCTTTCGTTTTCGTGGTAGCACTTGGCAACGACGTGCGCAAGCCCCAGCTTGTAGAGTCCCCAATCCGCAAGCGCAGCAAACGCCTCCGTGCCGTAGCCCTGCCCCGCGTACTCCGGCGCGATGCGGCAGCCCTCCTCCGCGCCGCCTTTGCCGTCAAAGCGGTAGAGCAGCACCTCGCCGATGCACTTGCCGTTAAGCCTCACGGCAAAGTTGATTGCAAGCTTGTTAGCAAAATCGCTGTGGGCGACATTCAAAAAGTAGTCGTTCAAGTCCTCGCCCTTCCAGTCCTTGCGGTAGTCGTAGCCCCACCATTGATTGCGCGCATCGTCGAGGCAGAGCGCGTTGTAGGCAGCTCTGTCCTTCTCCGTCAGCGCCGAGAGCGTCAGATGCTCCGTGCGGATCGTCGGGATCTCGGTCAGGTCGCGCAGCTCGTTTTCCACGGCAAAGCACAGCTCCTGCCCCAGCTCCGTCGGGAGATACTGGAGCTTGGAGGTGCGCAGGCCCTTGTCGCCCGCGTCGTCCTCGCGGTTGATCCACTCGATGCCCCGTCCGGCAAAGTGCCGCGCAAATTCCTGCACCGTCGTCGGGTAAACTCCCTCATAGCCGTAGAGCGCCTTTTCAATGTGGTCAACGAGCGTGTTGCCGCAGCGCTCGGCCATGCAAAGTGAGATCAGGCGTCCGTCCAGTTCCATGCCGCCAACGCAGAAGTACGGCTTTCCCGCAAGCGTGAGCATCTTTTTGGCAAGCGCCAGCTCGCCGCGTGCTCCCTGAGACTCCTTGGTAAACACCGCCTCGTAATCCGAGAAGAACTGCTCGATGAGCGCCGTGTCGCCCTTCCCCAGAACGCGGAAATGCGCATCGGGATAGAGCTTGCGGAATTTGTTAACATGGTTGCGCTGACCGCTGTAATGCCGGCCCGGAAAATCGCGCAGATCATCGGCAGCATAGAGATAGTCTCTCCATAAGCGGGGATTGGAAAAGCGCAGGTAGGGGTAGCGCGTGAAAAACCGCTCTCCCTTTTCCTTCGGCACGGCGGAAAAGCGCAGCGGTGTGCCTGTTTCCATGCAGTATTCCTCGACGGCGCCGAGTGCCGCGTACTCATCGCCATTCGCGCCGGGAACGGGATATTCAAAGCTGGACACTCCCTCCACCGTGTTTCGCACGATCAGGCAGCCCGCAGCTTCGGCGTACTGCGGGTGCAGCCATCCGCGCCACATCAGCTTGACAAGCGCACTGTATTCGCACAGACGGTAATTGCAGTTTTCATAATAACCGCGCAGCTTCGCAAGGTCGCGCTGCGTGACCGGCTTTAAGGTAAACATGGCTCTCTCTTTTCTTTGGTAATAATGCTATTGTACCCCTTTTAAGAAACGATACAAGTCCTTTTTGTAAACAATCCTCTTACAGCTCCGGCACCACGCGCTTCACGCAGGCGATAAAGTTCTTGAGCGACTGCGGCGCGTCGGACACCGAGCGCAGCGCGAGACCCAGTTCTCGCGAGGCGGACGGCGCGACCGGCACCACCCTGACGCGCTCCGTGCGCCCGCGCAGCGTCAGCTCCGTCATCATGCTGATACCGAGCCCGTGCTCGACCATGCTCACGACTGTTGCATCGTCCACCGCCGTCGGACGGATATCGGGGCGGACGCCCTCGCGGTTGAGTACGCGCATGATGTCCTTGTCAAAGCCCTGCGAGGGCATGATGAATTCCTTGCCCTCAAATTCGGAAAGCGGAAAGCTGTCGCGCCCGCCGAGGTCATAATCCTGCGGCAGCACAGCGTACATCACGTCGTCCTGCAGGTGGATCCAGTCATACTGCCCAAGCTCCAGACGGCTGGCAAAGATAATGTCCATCCTGCCCTGGCTCAACAGCTCATACGGCGCCTCGACGGTGTCCGCCATACGGATGTCAACATCGACGTTCGGACACTCCGCGCGAAACTGCTGGATAACCGCCGGCAGCCAGTGCATCGCCATACTGGCAAACGCCGCAACACGGATCGTCTCGTTGCGGAAAGCGGAAACCTCGGCGACGGCGTTGTCAAGGTTGGCATTCGCCTGCAAAAATTCGCGGATAGCGGGCGCAATGCGCTCTCCCTCCGCCGTCAGGCGCACGCCGTAGCGTCCGCGGTCAAGCAGCGGAAAGCCGATCTCGCGCTCGAGCGAGTTCATCATGTGCGTCAGTCCAGATTGCGTGTAGCCCAGCACCTCCGCCGCTTTGGTGAAACTGCCCAAATCCACCGCCATCAACAGAGCTTCGAGTTTTTTACTTTCCACAAATCCATTCCCTTTCCATTAGGTTTTCTCATGTATATATTATAATGTTGATGTAAAGAAATGTCAATAAGGTCTTTACTCTTTCTAATAACAAGTGTATTATGTGGAACATCAATTCTCGAAAGATACCTTAATAAATAGCTTGTAGGGCATCGCTCGGGATCCAAAAGGAGAGAAAATCAATGGAAAAACAACGTGAACAATGGGCCAGCAAAATCGGCTTTATCCTTGCGGCAGCCGGTTCCGCCGTTGGTCTGGGCAACATTTGGAAGTTCCCCGGTAAGGCGTATGCGGGCGGCGGTGCAGCCTACCTTATTATTTACCTCGCCATCGTACTTCTGATCGGCGTTCCCGTTATGGTCACCGAGCTTTCTCTCGGCCGCTATACGCAGAAGAACACCATCGGCATCTTCCGCCAGCTTGACAAGCGCTACACCTGGACCGGCTGGTTCGGCATCATCTGCGCTTTCGTCATTCTTTGCTACTACGGTCACGTCGGCGGCTGGGTGCTTCGCTACATCACCGGCTACATCACCGAAAGCAGTGCTGCTATGGACGGCGGCATGAACTACTTCTATTATCTGCTCGGCTACGACGCTGTCGGCGGCACGCTCTTCTTCCCCTGGACGGCAATTGCCTTTGCCGCTGTCTTCATGGCGATCAACTGCTTCATCCTGCTCAAGGGTGTTTCCGGCGGTATCGAGAAGTTCAACAAGATCGGTATGCCCGCCCTGTTCGTCATTCTCATCGTCCTGCTTGTCCGCTCCGTCACCCTCGGCGGCGCTGCGGCTGACGGTCTGAAGTACATGCTCACCCCCGATTTCAGCAAGGTGGATGGCAGCACGTTTATCTCCGCCCTCGGTCAGGCGTTCTTCTCCCTGTCCCTCGGCATGGCGATCATGACCACCTACGGTTCCTACCTCCCCAAGAACGAAAGCATCCCCAAGAACTCCCTGATCATCTGCGGTTTGGATACGCTGGTCGCATTCCTCGCCGGCTTTATCATTGTCCCCGCTGTGTTCGCGACCCTCGGTGCTGACGCTGTCGGCAAGGGCGGCGGCTTCGCTTTCGGTGCTCTCGGTGGTGTGTTCAAGGCGATGCCCGCCGGTGCCGTGTTCGGTCTGCTGTTCTACCTGCTCCTGTTCTTCGCCGCAATCAGCTCTTCCATCTCCATTTCGGAAGGCATCATCGCCTTTATCTGCGAAGAGTTCAATACCAAGCGCAAGCCGACCACCATTGCCCTGTGCGTGGTCGCCTTCTTCATCGGCATTCTTTATACCGTTTCCCAGGCATCTGTTGACCTGCACCTGCCCTGGCTCGACTTCACCGGTATCTCCTCCCCAATCGTCGGCGACTGGATGGAATTTTTGACTGACCGTCTGCTGCTGCCCGTGTGCGCACTGGGCGAGTGCATCTTCGTCGGCTGGGTCTGGAAGCCCGAGAACGTCATCAAGGAATCCTGTGCCGAAGGCAACACATTCAGCTGGGCCGGTCTGTACAGCTTCTGCGTGAAGTTCGTCGCTCCGATCGGCATCGCCCTGATCCTGATCTATTCCTTCGCGACCGGCACCACCGTTTCCTAATCCCGCAAATTGTTTGATAAAGAAACGCGCAGATGAAAAATCTGCGCGTTTCTTTTATGCTTCGTGCATAGGATGGCTTCGAGGTGGTCCATACGAAGCGTTCTTATCGAAGTATTTTTTGCCTATTGCTGCTGCCGCTGCTCATGCTCGCTACGCCGCCAGAGCCTTTCGTCCCCGCACAAGGCATCGTTACGCCGCAGTATATCGCGCTCACGTTCGACGACGGTCCGGCACCGGAGACGACAGAGCGTCTGCTCGACGGGCTCAAAGAGCGCGGCGCGCACGCAACGTTCTTTCTCATCGGCGAGCAGATCGACGGTATGGAGGACGTCGTCAAACGGATGCGCGACGAGGGGCATCAGATCGGCAACCACACCTATTCGCATACGCACCTCGACCGCAACAGCGCAGCCGCTCTCGATGAGCTGAACAAGGCTGACGCGCAGCTATGCAAAGCACTCGGCGAGGGAGACTACTGGGTGCGTCCGCCGTGGGGTTTTGTGAGCGATACGGTCAAGCAGAGCATTGATACACCGCTGATCTACTGGTCGATCGACACGGAGGACTGGCGCACTCACAACGCCGATCTCATCGCGCACACCATTGTCGAAAACGCGCAAAACGGAGACATCGTGCTGCTGCACGATATTTACTCCGAGAGTGTGGACGCCGCACTTCGCGCGGTCGACACGCTTTCGGCGCAGGGGTACCAGTTTGTCACCGTGGAGGAGCTGTTTTCCCACTGCGGTGTGACGCCGCTGTGCGGACATTTCTACGTCTGTCCCGATGCGGAGGTGTGCTGGTAGTACGCTACTGTCCGCTGCGGTTGACAAGGAAAACGCCGACAACGATCAGCACGATGCCCGCAAGCGCGGGCAGGTTGATCGGCTCGCGCAGCAGTACGACGCCGGCAAAGGTGGACACCACCGCCTGCGTGCTGGCAAAGGCTGACATTTTGGCGACGCTGATGCGTCCCGAAGCGTAGTTGGCAAGTGTGTTGGCGGCAATGGACGCCAGCACGCACAGCGCAAGCACCGCCCACACAAACTCACTGTGCTGCAGCGGTTCAAAATAGCCGCGCACCTCGCCGCCGCGCTCGATCAGCGCCGCCGCCGTAAAAGCAAGGAGGCAGGATATAAGCAGTGCGAGCGTGCGCTCATAAGCTCCGAATGCGGAGGCGCCCTTGTTGGCAACCTTGTAGCCGCCGGAGGTCACACAGAACAAAAACAGGCACACAAGTCCGATCGGGTTGAGCACGCCGAGCTTCTGCCCCGCCGTAGTGATGAAGATCACGCCGAGCATCGGGAGTACGCAAAACGCCGCCTGCTTCTTTTTGGGAAACTCCTTGAGGAAGATCATGCCCAGCATGATCGCCGCAACGGTCGAGAGCGCCTGTGCGATACCAGCGTAGGTGGAGTTGGTGTAGTAGATGCCGTAGCTCTCAAAGAAGAAGGTCACCGGCTCAACGATGCACAGCGACAGCAGCGGCAAAAAACGCTTTCCCCGAAAGTCAAGGCGGACGCCCCGAAGCGCGAGAAAAATAACAAGAAGCGGCACTGCGATGAGGAAGCGGAGGCTGAGCAGGTGCAGGGGCGTTGCGTAGCGCTGCGCAATGCGCGTGAGCATACCGGTCAAGCCCCACAGCATATTCCCGAGCAGTGCGGCAAAAATTGCCGTTGTCTGCGTATTTTTCTTTGATTCCATAACGGTTTCTCTCTATCATATATCGGGCAGAATGTCATTTCTGACATTCTGCCCGTCCGTTTTTTACCAAGCTTTGGCTTATTTGCAGTTCTTGAGCACTTCGCACACCAGCGCGTACAGCCGCTCGGTGGACGCGACATTCAGGCGCTCCTTGACCGAGTGGATGTCGTGCAGCTCCGGCCCGATGGACACCGCGTCAAGGTCAGGCATCTTTTCGATGAACAGTCCGCACTCAAGGCCACCGTGCGTCGCCGTGATGCCACCCTCCTTGCCGCTGACCGTGCGGTAGGCCTCCACCACGCGCTCACGCAGCACGGAGTCCTTCTTATACTGCCAGCCGGGATAGGCAGCGTTCTCTTCCACAACGCCGCCGGCAAGCTCGATGATCGCGCGGATGCGCTGCGCGATCATCGCCTTCTGCGAGGCAATGCAGGAGCGGATGGAGAGCGTGAAGTGCAGTCCGTCCTCCTCCAGCGACATCACGCCGAGGTTGAGCGAGGTCTGCACGAGACCGGGGAAGTCCACGTTCATCGCCTGCACGCCTTGCGGAAGCGCAAGCAGCGTGTGGAGCATACGGGAGGTCGTTTCGACACCCAGCGCAGCGTCAAACGCCGTCTTTTCGCACTTGAGGCAGATGCCGTCGTCGCAGCCGACGTACTCGTTTTTGAGCACCGCGTCAAATTCGCGGATAAAGGCTTCAAAGTCCGCGGCATAGACCGCCGGCACGGCGACAAGCGCGTCGTTTTTCGGGCAGATGACGTTGTGGAAGCGTCCGCCGCGGATGTCGGCAAGGCGCAGCCCCGGGAAGCGCTCCATCGCCGTGTACAGCACACGCCCCATCTGCTGGTTGGCAGAGGCGCGGCCCTTGTCGATCTCGGCGCCGGAGTGGCCGCCGAGCAGTCCGTCGATGTGAAGCGCGTAGCAGGCTTCGCCGTCAAGCGGAAGCTTCCTGCCCGCGAGGAAGCACTCGGAGTGCAGGCCGCCCGCGCAGGAGACCGTGAACACGCCCTCCTCCTCGGAGTCGAGGTTCAGGAGCATCCTGCCCTTGAGGTCGGAGCAGTCGAGGCCGAACGCGCCGTCCATGCCCGTCTCCTCGTCCACAGTGAACACCGCTTCGATTGCCGGATGCGGCAGGGTGTCGTCGGCGAGAATGGCGAGCGCCATAGCAACCGCGATGCAGTCGTCGCCGCCGAGGGAGGTATTCTTTGCCCACACCCACTCGCCATCGGTCTCGACGTCGAGGCCCTCTGTCGCCATATCCTTGGTGCAATCTTCGGTCTTGACGCAGACCATATCAATGTGCCCCTGCAAAATGATCGGTGCGGCATTTTCGTAGCCCATGGAAGCGTCTTTCCAGATGACGACGTTGTTCAGCTCGTCCTGACGGTACTTGAGTCCCAGTTCTTTTGCAAAGCTCACGCACAGGTCGCTGATGATCTTGGTGTTGCCGCTGCCGTGCGGGACGGAGCAGAGCTTTTCAAAATATTCAAACACTTTCTGCGGTTGCAGATTGGATAAAACAGCCATTATTACTCCTCCTGTAAAGGAAGCCCATGTACAAACATGGGCTTCCTAATATTAGGTATTGGGATCAGATGTCTCCGCCCATGTCGAATTCTTCGGTACTGATACCGAACTCATCCGTCGGCGCCTCGTCCTCCTGCATCTCCGCTTCGGTGGGTACGGCGATGAATTCGGTCAGATACGCCTCCTCGGGCAGCTCCGCAAGCAGAGCGGGCAGATTGAGGATGATGCCATCCATATTGTAGGGCAGCTTGACCTCAAGCGTCTGAGTGACTTCCGTGCCGCCCTTTTCCTGTGTGATCTCAAGCTCCGCCTTGAAGTTCTGACCGATCCAGGTGGACATACCGCGCTCCCCGTTGTAGAGCTTGGCGACCTGTTCACCGTTGACGAAAACGACGATCTTGTACGGCGTATCGTAGGTCTTGCCGTCGTACTCGAGCTTTTTGCTGTCGAAGTAGACCGTGTGGCCGCGGCCGATGACCATCATGACCGCTGCGATGGCGATGAGCACCAGAACGGCAGCGACGCGGATCACGAGTGCTTTCTTGTTTTTCATTCCGCCTTCGCCTCCTCTGCCGCTTCTTCGTCCTTCTGCGCCTGTGCCAGCTCTTGACCGATCTTGCTCTTATTTCTGCGCTTCTTCGCCTCGTACATGACGAGTGCGATGGTGATAACGCCGTAAGAACAGAACACGCGGAAGTATTCGCCGATCATGGAGTCGCCGGTGATCTTCGCACCGGCGGACGGTGCCACGATGAACATGGTGTGGAACAGGATGACGCCGAGGAACACGTTGCCGATGCTTGCCTTATCCACGCTCGCGCCGCCGACGAGCAGCGCGGCAATGCAGAACATACCAATCTGGGAGTGAGACGAATAGGTGGAAAGGTTACCCATATTCTGCAGATAGATGATCATGCCGAAGCCCGCCATGACGGTGGACATGACGATGGAGATGATGCGCGTGCGCTCGACGTTGATGCCGGCATCACGGGCAACCTCCATGTCCTGACCGACAGCACGCATATCCTGACCGAGCTTGGTCTTGCGGAACCAGATCACGAACAGGCACAGAAGACCGATGATCAGGAACGTCAGCACGGGGATCTTTACGCCGCCGATGCTGATGGCAAGGAGATTATCGATGCACTGGCGGGAATTGAGCAGACTCACCGTGTTGCGGATGCCGTAGCCGCGGGGCAGCTTGATGGAGAAGTGCTTGATGGGAATGATGGAGCCCATCATATAAAGTACGATCAGCTGATAGACACCGTTGATGAAGTAGCTGATGATGTAGCTCGTGATCATTTCACGACCGCGCGCCATATTCAGCAGCTTACCGCACAGCAGGCCCAGCGCGATGGAAAACGGAATGGAGATGATCATGGCAAGGATCATGCCGGGGATGCCCCAGATCTGCCAGTCGGAAACAAAGATCAGCGCGATCTCGCCCGCCATGGCGCCGAGCGTCATACCGAAGTTGAGGCCCATACCTGCCATAATGGGGATCAGCAGGCTGAGGATCAGAAAGATGTTGCGCCCCATACGGGTGACGATCTCGTTGATGAGGTAGCTGGGGGAGAAGCCGGAGAGCGGGATACACACGATGCAGATCAGCACGAACATGATCGGCACGATATTATTGCGTGCAAATCCGAGGACGCTGCCGCCGAGATTCTTGTTCTCTTTCATCAGTGAGACCCTCCTTCCGACTTACGGGTCAGAGCATACAGAATCATGCCCTGCGAGACGATAACACGGATGACTTCGCTCATATCCGTGTGGATGATGGAGTTCATCACCGTCGGCGTCATGGTGACCATGCCCTGGAACAGGAACGTGCCGATGATGACGTTGGTGATGCTCGCCTTATTCACGCTTGCGCCGCCGATGAGGATCGCAGACACAGCGGGAAGCGCCATATAGAACGGAGCCATATAGAGCTGAATGAAGCCGAAGCCCTGCTCATAGACGAGAATACCGAGTGCGCCGAGCCAGGTGGAGAGCACCACGGACAAAAGACGCATCTTGTCCACATTGATGCCGGCCGCTCTGGCAAACGTCGGGTTGGAGCCGACGGCGGTCATTGCCGTGCCGGTTTTGGTGTGCAGGAACGCCCACATGAGGAACGCCAGCAGCGCGAAGAACAGCAGCGTGCCGGTCGGGATCTCCACGTTGCCGATCTTGATCTGCAGGAAGCTGGCAAGCGCCTTATCATAGAAGCCCTCCAGCGAGATCGTGGTACGCAGGCCCTTGCCCGCAAAGCCCCAGACCATCGTCGGACTGTGGTACGGGAGCAGCAGCCACATCATGCACATGAAGGACACGGACGAGAAGCCGACGTAGGTGGCGATCATCATTTCGCCGCCCTTGATCTTGTTGAGCAGGAAGCCGTAGCCCGCGCCGAGGATGATGGAAATCGGCGTGGAAATGGCGATCGCCATGAGGAAGCTCGTAAAGCCCGTAAAGCCGAACTCGATCGCGAGCGTACCGCCCAGAAGGCCGGAGATGATACCGAGCGGCAGACCGAAGTTCAGTCCGCAGCCGGAGTGGATCATCGGCACCATGGCAAGCACCAGAACGGCGTTCCAGCTAAAGCGGTTGATCGTGTTGGAGATCTGCGTCCAGAAGTCACAGCCGACAAACGGTGCGACGATAAACAGCAGCATCAGGAATGCCGCGATGATCAGGCGGGGCAGGCCGAAGTTATTGACAAAAGAGCGGATACGTCCGGCAGCGGTATTTCTTTCCGTTAATTTTTCACCCATCGTTATCCCCTCCCTTACTTGACCTGGCTGACCATCAGCGTACCGAATGTCTCAGAGGATTCGGTTGCCGGAAGGATGCCGGAAATTCTGCCGCCGGAGACGATGGCGATGCGGTCGCAAACGGAACGCAGTTCCTCCAGCTCGGAGGAGATCATCACGACGGTGACGCCGCTTTCGCGGTTAAACTTTTTGAGCGACTCAAGCACCAGCGCCTTGGCACCGACGTCAATGCCGCGCGTCGGCTCGGAGACGAAGAGGAACTTCGGCTCCAGCGCAAACGCCTTGGCAAGGCAGATCTTCTGCTGGTTGCCGCCGGACAGCTCACGCGCCGCCTGCTTACTGCCGGTACACTTGATGGCAAGCTCATCGATGTACTTTTCGGTCACCGCATGGATGGCCTTTTCATCGCGCCACTTGACAAGTCCGCCGAGCAGGTTCTTGAGGAACTTGTTCTGCATCTGCATGGCGGGGAACGCAACGTTCCACTCCAGACTTTCGTCGAGCAGAAGTCCCACGCCGCGACGATCCTCGGAAACGAAGGCAAGCCCTGAATCGAGACAGCGGCGCGGAGCGTTGAGCGGGATCTCTTCCCCGTCAAATTCCACGGTGCCGCCGGCTTCGTAGAGTCCCATGATGCCGTTGGGGATGCCGAGCTTGCCCTGACCGGCAAGGCCCCCGATGCCGAGGATCTCGCCCTCCTTCACGTCGAGGCTGACATTGCGCACCAGCTCGCCCGGCATATCCACCCACAGCTTGCGGATGGACATGATCGTTCTCGCGTCACTGTGGTCGCGCACCTCCGGTGCGGCGGCATTTTCCATGATCTCTCTGCCCACCATCCAGTGCGTGATGTCGGACACGGAGGTCTCCTTCGCCGGAACATCGCGGACAACATAGCCGTCGCGCATGACGACGACCTTGTCGCACACGGAGAGGATCTCATGCAGACGGTGGGTGATGAAGATAACGGCGATGCCCTGTTTAGACATATTGCGGATCGAATCGAGCAGCGCTTCCGCTTCCTTTTCCGTCAGCACGGCGGTCGGCTCGTCGAGAATCAGCAGCTTGAGCTGATCCTTGCTCAGCTCGCGGGCGATCTCGGTGAACTGCTTGTGACCGACCGGCATACTGTTGATGACCATGTCGGCGTCGATCTGCACGCCCATCTTATCGATGGCGGCGGCGCTGCGCGTGTTCATTTCCTTGTAATTGAGTGTATTCAAACGGCTGCCGAAAACCTCAGATACCACGCTGTGCTTCTGCGGCTCACGGTTGAGCAGAATATTTTCTGTGGCAGTAAAACCGGGGATCAAAGAAAATTCCTGATGGACCATGCCGATACCGGCGGCAAGCGCCTCAAAAGGCGTCTTAAAATCGACCTTCTCACCGTTGATAAGAATGTCGCCGCCGTAACCGCCGGTCTCATGAATGACTTCCATGCCGAAGAGGATCTTCATCAGCGTGCTCTTGCCTGCGCCGTTCTCGCCGCACAGGCCCAGCACTTCTCCCTCGCGGAGGGTCAGGTTGATGTCCGTCAGAACCTGATTCCCGAAGAAGTTTTTCCTGATGTTCCTCATCTCTAACAGAGGAGCATTACTCATAATTTTTGCACCTTTTTTCTTTCATAGTAAGACGGGGGGAGGATCCCCCTCCCCCCGTCCGTGCGATCAGTTCTTATTGTTTGACGGTATGGCTCAAACAGAATTAAGAGATGGTGAAGTACTTCTCAGGAACTTCAACAGAGGTGGAGCCCATGTACTTGCCCGGGTTACCCATGACATAGGTATCCTGATAGACCAGGAAGGTGTTGTCGGCCTTAACACCGGTCTGAGCATTGGTGTAGTTGGAGCCGTTCCAGGCAGCGCCGGGAGAGTAGACCTCGTAGGCCTTGGCGATATCATCGATGTCGCACAGCTCGCTCTCGCCCTTGATGACGTTGAGCGCATGCTCAGCGAGACCGGCGGAAACGGTGTAGCCATAGGAGTAGGCCCAGGTGCCGAAGCGGCCTTCGCCGCCCTTTTCAACGACAGCGGCCTCGACCTTGGCGAGGATCTTGGCATAGTCGCCCGCCTCAGCGGTCAGGTCGATACCCAGAGCGCCGGGATAACCCATGGTGGGAGAGGGCAGGTCAGCTTCGATGAAGTAGCCGCCGTATTCGAGCAGCTGCTTGAGCAGAGGCTCGGTGTGAGCGTCGTTGGTGCAGAAGTAAGCAGCCTTCTCGCCATACTTTTCGACCCACTCGGGAACCTTCTCAAGGATGTAAGCCTGGGCACCGGCAACACCGACGTCCGTGGTGGGGTCGGGAGCGGTCTCAAGCACGAAGGACATGCCGAACTCTTCGCAGGCAGCCTTCATGATGGCAACACGGCGGGACATGGTCTCATAGGACATGTGACGCGGGAAGGAGATGTGAACGAAGGTGTCGCAGCCCAGCTCGTGAGCGGTCTTGATGATCAGGTAGCCGCGGGCAACGAAGTCGTTGTTGCACACGAGGTCAGCAGCGGAGCCGATTTCGGGCAGGTCCTCGTGGGACTCACCGGCGATGCAGATGATGTCAGGGCGACGTTCCTTGATCTGACGGAACGCTTCGGTCGTACCGGGAATAGCCTGGTTGACGATGATGGCCTTCATGTCGGGATCGTCGGACATATTGACGATGGTCTGAATGGTGGTCTCAAGTTCTTCGGTGAAGTTATCGGGATAGATGGCGAGCTTGACTTCCAGCTCGGGATGCTGAGCCTGGAAAGCCTCAGCGCCGCGGCGGTCGTCCTCAGACTGAGAAACAGAACCGGTGATGATGCCGATGTGGATGGCTTCTTCGGTCTGCTCAGGCTGCTCCGCCTGTTCGGGAGCAGGGGTGTTGGTCTCACCGCAGGCAACGAGCGTAAAGATCATTGCGAGTGCGAGCAAGAGAGCAAAAAACTTCTTCATGATATTCCTCCATAATAAAAATTTTTGCTTGGATGTTTCTATATATTACCATTTATACAACTTCTTTGTCAAGGATTTCGACCATTTTCGTTCAATATTCATCTGCTTTTGTTCAATATTCATCTGTTTTTTCTCATTCTCTTTTCTTTCCCCCTGTGTTTATATTTTTCAGGTTTTTTGTTCTCTGTTTGCTGCCCCGCTCAAACATTCTTCACGTTCTTCTTGTCTTAAAAATTTTTTGGTAAAAACGAAAAATAGGGCTTGCAATCCGTGAAAAGATGTGCTATTTTATTAAAGCTGTCGTGAGCGGCACATCCGGGTGTAGCGCAGTTGGTAGCGCGCTTGACTGGGGGTCAAGAGGCCGTGAGTTCAAGTCTCGCCACTCGGACCATTAAAAAACCTTGAAACCGCAATGGTTTCGAGGTTTTTTCTTTTTCTGTTTTTGTCCACGAAAATGGTCCTTGGTGGAATAGCGGTGGAATACGCATTTTTCAGTCGATGTGAATTATCATTTTTGAAATTGCTAATTTTAAGAAAACTCAGCAACGACAAGGGATTTTCAAAGATTCCCTTGTCGTTTTTTTGTTATTCGCCGTGTATGTGTTCTTCACTATCTTCGCCAAGTCGTTTCTTTTAATTATCACTGTATTTCGCTAAAGTTGAGCAGCGACACATTTGCTCTATTTGTTAATTGGCTCGCACAAATGCTAATGTGTTCACGCTATTTTGATTGCGTATTTTTCAAGCTAATCTCGTTTTTGGGGGGAACTAGTAATTAACCCGATTATGTGATTTTTCGAAGAAAGCGTTACGAAAAAACGTCATTTTTTTCTTACCTTTTTTCGTTATTTTCGGTTTTTATGTACAAGTTAGAATTCTTCCACTCGATAGGCTCCTGACAGTCGCCATCGCAGATGTTGTTCTCAACGCCCTCCTTCTTTCTCCTATACAGATCATTCTTGCATGGGAATAATTCTTCTCTTTGCGAAAAGTGCATAGCGCAATCGAGGCATTTTATTCTTATCCCCACGCTCTTGATACTAGATGTGTCAATACTTCCGTCCTCGCAAAACGTTGGCGCAACATATCCTTCAGTTTCCTTATATGGAACAACAATTTGATTGAAGAACAGGTAATTATCGCGAATCTCATCAACGCTCCTTCTCATCTGAACTTCTCTCATTAGCATTTCCTGAATTGTGTTGGCAATTTGAGGTTCATTATTGTCCTCTATTGTAGAAAAATCATCTCCGACTCCTTCGATCATGTCCACTTCAGTAAACTCGGTTTCCAGATAATCTATTAGCTCCTGAATCCGTTTAAAGATAGGATCATCGGGTTCTTTCGCCCTAATAGCAATCGAAAGGAGGTTTCTCGCAAGGTTTAAAAAATCATCCTTCCTCCCCCCCTTCATCGCCATGTTAAGAATCACTTGGTCTTCAAAGTAAAGTAGGCAAGAGATGTTATTGTTTTTCTCAAGCACAATCTCATCTGCAATTGCTATTGCAAGAGAAAAGATATACGCAGATTTGTGCGGTCCGTTGGAAGCTGCCATATCAAACGCCATGGACTGAACAACAGCGTTTGTAATGTTTGGACGTCGCGTTTCTATCACTTTGTATACCAATTTCTCAAAGTTATACATTAATTGTAAAATATAATCTCGTTCCTCTGCCGAATAAATGCCAATTAGTTCAGTCTCTTCCATTGGTTTGTCTGGCGGCATACGATAACTAATGTAGTACTGCTCTATAAAGTCGCTTTTCAGGCAAAACAAAACATTATCATTAGATGATAACTTCCCTCTGTTTTCGGTTTGTTTTTTTGATACCTTTTTCGCCTGTTCATACTTCATTTTATATAGATATTGCTTGCTGATGCCACACCACT
>R20__coassemble_148_pt1 | contig 55274 bp, 55 predicted proteins | sample R20__metabat2_high_PE_036 | metagenome-assembled genome bin R20
CATGCCTATGGCTGGCTGCCATAAATCAAGGGGCAAATATATAGTAACAGGAGAATAAAATTGAACTCTGTTGCAGATATCTGGAAGCTGGTGCTGGAAAAACTGCGCGCCACGCTCTCCGCGACGACGATCGCGACCTGGTTTGACGAGACGCAGGCCGCCGCGATGCAAAACAAGACCTTTTTCCTCTACTGTCCCAGCGATTTTAAGCGAAACTCCATCGAGTCCCTATATATGGATCAGATCAAGGACGCGCTGCGGGACATTTTTTCCTCCGATTTCGAGGTGAAGTTCCTCTCCCGTACCGAATTTGAATCTCTTGAAACGGGTGCGGAGAAAAAGCCGACTTCGCTGCTCGACTCCGGCGAATTCACGTTCGACACCTTCGTCGTGGGCGACTCCAACAAGCTCGCCTATGCCGCGGCGCGCGCCGTTGCCGATGCGCCGGCGGAGCATTACAATCCGCTCTTTATCTACGGCGATTCCGGTCTTGGCAAGACACATCTGATCTACGCCGTCGCCCATGAGATCCGCCGGAAAAATCCGAATGCAAAGATTGCCTACGTCAAGGGCGACGATCTGACAAACGAGCTGGTCGCCGCCATTCAGTCCGGCCCCGCCAAGACCGCGGAAATGCGCGAAAAATACCGTCAGGCGGACCTGCTGCTGGTCGATGATGTGCAGTTCATCGCCGGCAGAAAACAGACGCAGGAGGAATTTTTCCATACGTTCAACACGCTCTACGAGTCCAAGCGCCAGATCGTGCTGACCTCGGACCGTCCGCCGCGCGAAATGTCACTGCTTGACGACCGTTTGCAAACGCGGTTTGAGTGGGGTCTTCTCGTTGATGTCCAGGCGCCGGATTTTGAGACCCGCCTCGCCATCATCAAGAATAAAGCCGCACAGTGGGGCACCGTCATCGACGACGATATTGCCAACTACATCGCGACCAACGTCACCTCCAACGTCCGCCAGCTTGAGGGAACGATGAACAAGATCCTCGCTTACCGCGATCTCGTCGGCAAGGAGATGGATGAAGAGTCTGCCAACCGTGCCGTGCGCGACATGATGAAAAAGAGCAACGACTATGCGCCCACTGCCGCTATGATCATCACGGAAGTCGCCCGCTATTTCGGACTCGAGGAGGACATCATCAAGGGTCCGTCCCGTGCACGTGAGGCAGTCAACGCCCGTCAGGCTGCGATGTTCCTCGTGCGCCGCATGACGAACTTATCAACGCCGGAGATCGGCAGGGAATTCGGTGACCGCGACCATACCACAGTCCTGCACTCGCTCGAGCAGATCGAAAAGAAGATCAAAAACGACGAAGTATTCGCACAGACGATCCGCGAGCTGACCATCAACATCAACTCCAAAAACTGACGCGGTTTTCCACAAAGTTCACAACCTGTCAGTTTATGAGGGCTCTTACTTTTTTATTCCACCGTTTTCTGTTGAAAAGCGTCTTCTTTTTCCACAACGCCCTCTTGAAAACTTTTCCTTGTTTTTCAAGCCTTTTTCCCGCTTTTCCACATTTTTCATCACCTACGGCTATTATTACTAAAAAAACGAAATCTTTCTTTTCAAAAAACACTTTTTCATCAGACAGAAAGGAAATACGCCATGAAATTTTCCTGTGAAAAATTAAATCTCCAGGCCGCCATCTCCACGGCTTCCCGCGCCGTTGCCGCAAAAAGCTCCATTCCCGCGCTCGAAGGTCTTCTTTTGACCGCGCAGGGCGGCTCTCTGACAATTTGCGGCTACAATATGCAAACCGGCATCCGCACCCGCTTTGAAGCCGACGTCGCCGAAGAGGGCGAGCTTGTGCTCAACGCGCGTCTGTTCGGCGATATCATCCGCCGTATGCCGGACGACGTGATCACGTTCTCGTCCGATGAAAAGCTGCTTGTCCATCTCTCCTGCGGCGACGCGGACTTCGATATTTCAGCGCTCTCCGCCTCTGATTTTCCCGATCTGCCCGAGGTCGAGGAAAAGTACAGCGTGTCGCTGCCGGAAAAGACGCTCAAGTCTATGATCCAGCAGACGAGCTTTGCCGTGTCCACGAATGAGGCGCGCCCCGTGCATATGGGCTCGCTGTTTGAGATTTCCGACGCGGGACTGACCGTCGTTTCCGTGGACGGGTTCCGCCTGGCGCTGCGCCGCGAGCCGCTCGAAAAGATCGAGGGCGGCGCGTTTTCCTTCGTCGCGCCCGGCACGGCGCTCAACGAGGTCGAGAAGATCTGCGAGGACATCGACGAGCTTTTGACCATCACGCTCGGCCAGCGTCACATTTTGTTCGAAGTCGGCGAAACGGAGCTGATCTGCCGCCGCTTAGAGGGCGAATTCCTCGATTATAAGAACGCCATTCCGCGCCGCAATCCCATTTCGCTCGTCGCCGACACGAGAGCGATGCTCGAGAGCCTCGAGCGCGTGAGCGTCGTCATCAGCGAAAAGCTCAAGAGTCCCGTTCGCTGCATCTTTGAAAGTGACCGCGTGCTGCTCTCGGCTAAGACCGCCAGCGGCGACGCGAAGGACGTATGCCGCATTGTCGGCGACGGAGGTGGGCTGGAGATCGGCTTCAACAACAAATATCTGATGGACGCGCTGCGCTATGCGCCCGCAGACAGCGTGAAGATCGAGCTCAACACCGGCATTTCCCCCGCCATCATCGTGCCGGTGGACGGGAGCGAGAGCTTCCTTTATATGGTGCTTCCCGTGCGCCTGAAGGCGAACTAAACGCGATCTGACCATGCGACCGACGAAAAAGCGCGTATAAAAGCGCTGTTTTTGGTTGCAAACAGGAGAATTTCTATGAAAACCATCACCATCACAACGGAATTCATCAAATTGCAGGATCTTTTGAAATTTGCTTCCCTCGTCTCGACCGGCGGGGAAGCGAAGATCGTCATTCTGGAAGAAGAAGTGCGCGTCAACGGCGAAGTCTGCACGCAGCGCGGCAGGAAAATTCGCCCGGGTGATGTAGTGGAATTCAACGGCGAGAGCTTTACGGTAAACTATGCAGATCAATAGTCTGACGCTGCAAAATTTCAGAAATTACGCCGAACAGCGCATCGACTTCGCGCCTGACTGCAACGTGATCGTCGGTGAGAACGCGCAGGGCAAGACCAATCTGCTCGAAGCCATCGCGTATTTGTCTTGCGGCAAGTCCGCGCGGGCAAGACGCGACAGCGACTTGATCTCATTCGGTCAGAGCGATTGTGCGCTGCGCGGCGAAGTCTTTTCGCGCGGACGCGAGTTTGCCGTCGAAATTCTGCTCTCCGCGGGCAAACGCCGCAAAATGAGCATCAATAAGGTGCCGTGCAAACGCGCAAGTGAGCTGTCTTCGGTGCTCGGAACGGTGTTTTTCTGCCCCGAAGACCTGCTGCTCATCCGCGACGGCGCGGCGGCACGGCGGCGCTTTATGGACGCCGCGCTCTGCCAGCTCCGTCCGCGCTACGAGGAGGCGCTTGCCGACTACAACCGCGCCTACGAGCACAAGACGCGCATTTTGCGTGACAGCGAGGATTATCCCGCGCTGCTCGACACCCTGCCGGAGTTCGACGAGTGCATGGCGCGCGCGGGTGCGGTGCTGATTCACTACCGCGCGCGGTTCTGCGAAAGGCTCAAAGAGTACGCCTCGCTCGCGCACCGCGAATGCAGCGGTGGGAAAGAAGAACTGGCGTTATCCTATGAGACGGTCAAGACCGTGACGGATGCTTTTGCGCCGCTCGACACGGTTTACGCGCAGTTAAAGGCGCATCAGGCGTCCCACGCAAACGCGGAACGCGCGTCGCGGCTGTGTCTGTCGGGGCCGCACAAGGACGATATTTTCGTTTCCATCGGCGGCGTGGAGGCGCGGAGCTTTTCGTCACAGGGGCAGACGCGCACCGCAGCGCTCGCGTTCAAGCTCGCCGAGCGCGACATTTTCCGCGAGATCACCGGCGAAGCGCCGCTGCTCCTGCTCGACGACGTTTTGTCCGAGCTGGACGTGCGGCGGCAAGAGTACGTTTTGAACCGCATCTCCGGCGGTCAGGTGTTTATCACCTGCTGCGAGGAGGACAGATTAGGTACGCTGCGCGGCGGCAGGGTATTCCACGTAGAAAGTGGGTGTGTCAGGTGATGAACACCTCGGCGCGAGTGCGCCGTACAAGCGTTTTGCCGCAAGGCAAAACCTTGGAGCAGACGGAATTCACTTCCGGCTGCTTAAGTCAAATCAGGGCTCCCGCAAAGCGGAGCTTTGTGGGAAAGTTCATCACCTGCTGCGAGGAGGATCGGTTGGGTACCTTGCAAGGCGGCAGGGTGTTCCACGTCGCGGAAGGCAAGGTGCTGTAATGTATTTGCACATTGGCAACAACGTGATGCTGCCCGAGAAGCACATCATCGGTATTTTTGACCTCGAGATCACGTCGCAGTCGAAGATCACGGCGGCGTATCTCAAGAAAGCAGAAGAGGACAGCGTCGTCATCGACGCGTGCGAGGATATTCCCAAGAGCTTTCTCGTCTGCGACCACCCGTATCACGACCAGATCGTGTATCTGAGCCAGCTCAATTCGCGGACGCTGCAAAGCAGAAGCGAGTGATTTTGCGAAGATTCCGCGCTGCGGCGCGGCGGCGGACGCGGCTGCATAGCAGCCTGCCGCCGGGACAAAAGATGTACTTTCTTTTCGCGAAAAGAAAGTACACCCTTTGAACCCGGAAAGAAAAGGCTTTTTGTTCCGCAGACTTGATGGTGCGTGCAATCGTTAACTGCCTGTAGTGGGTTGTTGACGACACCTTGTCTCGCACCGCCGACCGCTGTCGCTGCCTCGATGCATAGCGGAGTGCTACGCAAACAAATCTTCAGATTACCGCTGCAGCAGCGGCAGCGGTGATAGACGCAGAATGTATCGACCATTACCCAAGAGAGGCAGTTGACGACTTCACGCACTACCAAGTCTGATGAAACGCCTTTTCTTTCGGGTTGGTAAGGGATACTTTCTTTTTGCGAAAAGAAAGTATCTCTTACGCCTGACGCCAGGCGACGCAGTCGCCGCGGGCGTCCCTGCCCCCGCAGGGGCATCTTTCGTGATGAAAATATCGTTCCCCGGAGGGGGAACAAAAGGAGAATACCTATGCAGGAAGAACAGAACATGATCACTGCCGTGGAGCAGGAGTACAACGCCTCGGAAATTCAGGTGCTCGAGGGATTGGAGGCGGTGCGAAAGCGCCCCGGTATGTATATCGGCTCGACCAGCTCGAGCGGTTTACACCACCTCGTCTATGAGATCGTGGACAACTCCATCGACGAGGCGCTTGCCGGCTACTGCACGGAGATCACCGTCACCATCAACGAGGGGGACACGATCACCGTCGTTGATAACGGGCGCGGCATCCCCGTGGACATTCAGGCGCAGACGGGAAGACCCGCGCTGGAGGTCGTTTTCTCCGTGCTGCACGCGGGCGGCAAGTTCGGCGGCGGGGGCTACAAGGTCTCCGGCGGTCTGCACGGCGTGGGCGCGAGCGTGGTCAACGCGTTGTCCGAATGGCTCACCGTGCAGGTGCATAAGGACGGGAAAATTTACGAGATGAAGTTCTCCCGCGGACACATCACGCAGGAGATGAAGGTCGTCGGCGAGACCGACCATACCGGCACCTGCGTCACGTTCAAGCCCGACCCCGAGATGTTCGAGGATTTGGAGTATTCCTACGACATCCTGCACACCCGTATGCGCGAGGAGGCGTTTTTGAACGCGGGACTGCGCATCAACATTGAAGATAAGCGCGTCAAGAGCGAGGAAAAGCCCGAGAGCGAGCGCCGCGACTCCATGTGCTACGCCGGCGGTATCCGCGAGTTCGTGACCTATTTGAACCGCTCCAAGACGGAGCTGCACCAGAACGTCATCTATATGAACGGCAGCAAGGGCGACTCCTACGCGGAGCTGGCGCTGCAGTACGACGACGGGTATCAGGAGAATATCCTCTCGTTCGCCAACAACGTCCACACGCCGGAGGGCGGCATGCACGAGACCGGCTTCAAGGCGGCGCTCACGCGCGTGCTGAACGCCTATGGGCTGAAAGTGGGACTGATCAAGGAGGGCGATAAGGTCTCCGGCGAGGATTGCCGCGAGGGACTCACCTGCGTCATCTCCGTCAAGCTCACGAACGCGCAGTTCGAGGGGCAGACCAAGGCGAAGCTCGGAAACAGCGAGATTCGCACGCTGGTGGACAATATCGTTTCCGACAAGCTCGCGCAGTTTTTGGAGGAAAATCCCGCCGTCGCGCGCACCATTTTGGATAAGGCGATGACCGCCAACCGCGCGCGCGAGGCGGCACGCAAGGCGCGCGAGTCCATCCGCCGCAAGAGCGCCCTCGGCGGCGCGGCGATGCCCGACAAGCTGCGCGACTGCAACGAAAATAACCCTGAGCTGACCGAGCTTTACATCGTCGAGGGCGACAGCGCGGGCGGCAGCGCCACGCAGGGACGCGACTCGCGCTTCCAGGCGATTTTGCCGCTGTGGGGCAAGATGCTCAACGTGGAGAAGGTCCGCGCGGACAAAATTTACGGCAACGACAAGCTCCAGCCCGTCATCATCGCGCTCGGCGCGGGACTGGGCGAGGATTTTGACGTGAACAAGCTGCGCTACCACAAGGTCGTCATCATGGCGGATGCCGATGTGGACGGCAGCCATATCCGGACGCTTCTTCTGACGTTCTTCTTCCGCTATATGCGCCCGCTCATCGACAACGGCTATGTGTATGCCGCCGTGCCGCCGCTCTATAAGCTCACGCGCGGCAAGACCGTGCGCGTGGCGTTCTCCGACGAGGAGCGCGACGCGGTGTCCGCCGAGCTGCGCGGCGACAATCCCAACGCGAAGGTCGACATTTCCCGCTTCAAGGGCCTCGGCGAAATGGACCCGCACGAGCTGTGGGAGACCACGATGGACCCCGAGAGGCGCACCTTAAAGCAGATCACGCTCGAGGACGCGATCCTCGCCGACGAGACGTTCACCATCCTGATGGGCGAAAAGGTCGAGCCGCGCAAGGAATTCATCGAAAAGAACGCACAGTATGCCGTTAATCTTGACTTCTAAGAGAGGAGGAGCATCGAAATGGCACATAAAAACGTAGACTACAAGCCCGAGGACATCATGTTCCCCGAGCAGAAGATCGTGAAGTCCGAGCTCGTGGAAGAGATGAAGACCTCCTACATCGAATACGCGATGTCGGTCATCGTCGGGCGCGCACTGCCCGACGTGCGCGACGGCTTAAAGCCCGTGCATCGCCGCATTCTCTACGCCATGTATGAGGACGGATTGACGAGCGACAAGCCGTTCAAAAAGTCCGCGACCTGCGTCGGCGACGTGCTGGGTCGCTACCATCCGCACGGCGACGCAAGCGTCTATGACGCGATGGTGCGCCTGGCGCAGGATTTCTCGCTGCGCTACCTGCTCGTGGACGGACACGGCAACTTCGGCAGCATCGACGGCGATCCCCCCGCGGCGTACCGCTACACCGAGGCGAGACTCAGTAAGATGGCGAACGAGATGCTGCGCGACATCGACAAGGAGACCGTCGATTGGGACCCCAACTTCGACGAGAGCCGCAAGGAGCCGCGCGTACTGCCCTCGCGCTTTCCGAATTTGCTGGTGAACGGCTCGTCGGGTATCGCCGTCGGTATGGCGACGAATATCCCACCGCACAACCTAACCGAGGTCATCAACGCCTGCGTGTGCGTGCTCGATAATCCCGAGGCGACGCTTTACGACCTCATGCAGCACGTCACGGGCCCCGACTTCCCGACCAAGGGCATCATCATGGGCAGAAGCGGCATCCGCGCCGCCTACGCCACGGGACGCGGCAAAATTATTTTACGCGCCCGCACCGAGTTTGAGGACTTCGGCAAAGATCGCGTGCGCATCATCGTCACCGAGCTTCCGTATCAGGTCAACAAGCGGATGCTCATTAAAAATATGGCGGATCAGGTCAACGACAAGCGCTTGGAGGGCATTTCCGACATCCGCGACGAGACCGACCGCAACGGTATGCGTATCGTCATCGAGGTCAAGCACGACGCGAACCCGCAGGTGGTGCTCAATCGCCTGTTCGCGCAGACGCAGATGCAGACGAGCTTTGCCATCAATATGCTGGCGCTCGTCAATAACCAGAAGCAGCCGAAAATTTTGTCGCTGCGCAGCATCATCGACGAGTATCTCGCGTTCCAGGAGAATTTGCTGCAGCGCCGCACGCGCTATGATCTGAAAAAAGCGATGGAGCGCGCACATTTGCTCGAGGGACTGCTCATCGCGCAGGACAATATCGACGAGGTCATCAAGATCATCCGCAGCCGCTACGACGACGCGAAGGAAGCGCTGATGGAGCGCTTCGGTCTGTCCGACGTGCAGGCGCAGGCGATCTTGGAGATGCGTCTGAAAGCCTTGCAGGGGCTTGACCGCGAGAAGCTGCAGAACGAGTATAAAGAACTCGAAGAAAAAATCGCCTACTATAACCGTCTGCTCTCCGACGAGGCGCTTTTGAAGCAGGTCTTAAAAGAGGAACTTATCGAGATCCGCGACAAGTACGGCGATGCGCGCAAGACCGAAATTCAGGAGGTCGAGGACGAGATCGACATCGAGGACTTGATCGAAGAGGAGCAGTGCGTCTTTACGCTGACGGAGAACGGCTACATCAAGCGCACGGCGGTGAGCGAGTACGCCGCGCAGAGCAAGGGCGGTCAGGGCAAAAAGAGCATGACGACCCGCGAGGAGGACACGGTGGTGGACGTTTTCACCGCGTCCACGCACGACTATATCCTGTTTTTCACCGACACGGGCAAGGTCTACCGCAAGAAAGGCTATATGATCCCCGAGGCGGGACGCTCCGCCAAGGGCACGAATATCATCAACATCATCCAGATCGAAAACGGCGAGCGCGTGCAGGCGATGCTCCACTTCCGCGAGACGGAAAATGAGGAGCTGTATCTCACGATGATCACGCGCAACGGCACGGTCAAGCGTCTGCCGGTGAGCACGCTGAAAAACTTACGCAACAACGGCATCCGCGCCCTGAACCTCGACGAGGGCGACGAGCTGGTGTCCGTCCGCGAGACGGACGGCAAGCAGCGCATTCTGATCGCCACGCATGACGGCATGGCGGTCTGCTTCGACGAAAACGACGTGCGTCCGATGGGACGTACCGCGGTCGGCGTGCGCGGCATCCGTCTGCGCGAGGGCGACTATGTTGTGGGCGCCGCGCGGGCGAAGGAGGGCAAGGAAGTCCTGACCGTGACGGAAAAGGGATTCGGCAAGAAGACGCCGGTGGAGGAGTACCGCATCACGAACCGCGGCGGCCTTGGCATCAAGAACTATCAGGTCACGGAAAAGACCGGCAAGATCGTGGGCGTGAAGGTCGTGGACGACACGAAGGATCTGCTGCTCGTGACGAAGAGCGGCATCCTCATCCGCACGCCTGTTGCCGCCATCCGCTCGGCTGGCCGCGCCACGCAGGGCGTGATCGTCATGCGCTTCCGCGAGGAGGGCGATCAGGTCATTTCGATGGCGCTGACGGAGCATGAAGAGAGCGCGGAGACGGCGGTTCCTGCCGAGGAAGAGTAATCTTAGAGAGATTCCGTCTCCTGCGGGAGACGGAATCCTTTCGCGCAAAGGAGAATACATTATGAGAATGCGCTATCAGTGGAAAGGGCCGAAAAGCCCGAAAGGGCAGGTCACGTTCGGCGTCGTCGTCATGCTGTTCGGTGTTGCGCTGTACGTTTTCCAAAACGACATACTGCACGAGCATTCGACGACGGACAATGCCATCATTCTGCTGCTCATCGGAATGGGGTTCGGGTATTTTACCGCCGGCGCGCTGCGCTATCTCAAGGCGCTGGAGGCCGAGGCCAAGGCGGAGGTCGAAAAAGCCGAGCAGGAGAAAGCCTACGATGAGCTGGCGGCGCGCACGGAAAAAGAGAAAAAGCGCGAAGAGCTGGAAGCTATGCTTTCCGCGGGACTCATCAGCCGCGACGAATACGACTGCGCGATAAAAAAGTATAAGGAGTAACCATGTACGACGAACTGACGAAGGTCGACATTGAAAAAATGCAAGCCGAGCTCGACCATCGGCGCATCGAGCTGCGTCCGAAGCTCATTGAGGACGTGCAGACGGCGCGGGCGTTCGGCGATTTGAGCGAAAATTACGAATACAAGGTCGCCAAGCAGGAGAAAAACCGCAACGAGAGCCGCATCCGCTACTTGGAGCGCATGATCGCCACCGCGAAGGTCATCGACGTCAAGGAAAAAGTCGGCACGGTGGGGCTTTTCAGCAAGGTCACGCTCTACAACGAAAAGCTCAAAAAGGAGCAGAACATCCGGCTCGTCACCACGCTGCGCCAGAACGCGCTCAAGGGGCTTATCAGCAAGGAATCCCCCGTCGGCAAGGCAATCATGGGCCACAAGGTCGGCGACCGCGTGGAGATCGTCGTCTCGCCGGAGATGAAATATACCGTCGAAATCCGCTCCGTGGAAAAGGGCGAGGACGACAGCACACTGGAGATCAGCAGTTATTGAGGGGTTTATGAAGAATGTAACAATCTATACCGACGGTGCCTGTTCCGGCAACCCGGGGCCCGGGGGCTGGGGCGCCATCCTCAAGTACGGCGAGCATGAAAAGGAACTCTCCGGCGGCGAGGCGAACACCACGAATAACCGCATGGAGCTCACCGCCGTCATTTCGGCGCTGAAGCTCCTCAAAGAACCGTGCGAGGTCGAGCTGTGGTCGGACTCCAAATACGTCGTGGACGCGGTGGACAAGGGCTGGGTGTACTCATGGCAGAAAAAGGGCTGGATCAAGAGCGACAAAAAGCCCACCCTGAATGTCGATCTGTGGGAGGAGCTTTTGCCGCTGCTCAAAATGCACTCTGTGCGCTGGCACTGGGTCAAGGGGCACGCGGAAAACGAATACAACAACCGCTGCGACGCGCTTGCGGTCGCGGAAAGCAGGAAGTATAAGGAGGAGTAAGCGATGACGCATATGGACAATTTTAACGCAAAGGCGCAGCTTCCGGGGCTGCTTGACTGGATGCGCGCGCAGATGAAAAGCTGCGGCGGCAAGACCGCCGTCGTCGGTATCTCCGGCGGCAAGGACAGCAGTGTGATCGCGGCGCTGTGCTGCAAAGCCTACGGGAAGGAGAACGTTGTGGGCGTGCTGATGCCCGACGGCGTGCAGCCGGACATCGACTACTCCAACGGACTGGTCGATTTCCTCGGCATCAAGCACTACACGTTCAACATCCACGGCGGCACGAGCGGACTTTTGGATGAGATGGCGCGCGTGGGCATTGAGGCGAGCCGCCAAACGAAGGTCAATCTCCCGTCCCGCATCCGCATGGCGACGCTGTACGCCATCGCGCAGAGCGTGAACGGCGGCATCGTCATCAACACGTCCAATTTATCCGAGGACTGGGTGGGTTACTGCACGATCTACGGCGACAGCGCGGGCGCGTTCTCGCCCATCGGGATGTATACGACCGAGGAGGTCATCGCCATCGGCGCGGAGCTGGGGCTGCCCGAGCGCTTCCTCATCAAGCCGCCGTCCGACGGACTGACAGGCCTGACCGATGAGGACAACCTCGGCTTCACCTACCACGCGGTCAACGAATACGTTCGCCGCGGAGAGGTCGATCCTGAAATCCGCGAGCAGATCGACCGCAAGCACCGCATCTCGCGCTTCAAGTTCACGACGCTGCCGGTGTATCAGAACGGGCTTCCCATCGTTCTTGAGGAGACAACGGATTACTACAACCCGAACAAGAAGTGACGCATAACGCACGAAGCCCGCACCTTTCGGTGCGGGCTTCATGCCGTGTTTGTGTGTATTTTTAGGAGGGAGAAAATCACATCAGGAAGGCTTCCTTTCCTTTTGCAAGTATAAAATACCAGGGAATCTTGGCCAAAGTTTGAATGTCTTGTGAACAAACTGTAAACTCCGCCGCCGCGTCCCGCGCTGTGCGTCGGTTATGCCGACGAAAAACAACATCTTGTAGGATGCGGAAAAGAAAAGCACAAAGTTTGGGAAAATGCAAAAAAGTGCAGAAAATATTGAAAAAGTGCTTGCAATTCCTTGAATTCTCTGCTAAAATACCATTCTGCACGGTGGATTTTGTTCCGCGTGCGATCATTTCCAATCGGAGGAGGTGTTTGGTTTGCCGAATATTAAGTCTGCCAAGAAGCGCGTCGAGATCGCTGAGGTCCGCAACGCCCGCAATAAGGCCGACAAGTCCGCACTCAAGACCGCCATCAAGAAGTTCGAGGCTGCTGCCGCAGAAGGCAATCGCACCGAGGCCGAGGGCGCTTACAAGGTCGCAGTGAAGTCTGTCGATAAGGCTGCCGCTAAGGGTATTCTTCACAAGAATAACGCCGCGCACAAGAAGAGCGCGCTGACCCTGAAGCTCAACAGCATTGGCTAATTGAACGCAATAAAAAGGACGTCCGAAAAGGACGTCCTTTTTCTTTAATGATAATAAGGGACGCGCGAAAGCGCGTCCCTTATGCAATTTATGAAAAGAATTTTTCGATTTCCTCGCGGCTTGCATTTACGCTGCCCTGTACAAAGAACGGCTTGCCGCCGCCGCGGCCTGAAAGGGCGGCGTTCATATTCTTCGTCAGCTCACGCAGATCGCCGCTCACCTGCCCGATGGCATATTTCCACGTTTCCCCCGCGCCCGCGAAGACCGCGCAGCGGCCACCGCACGTCTGCGCGACCGCGTCGCAGAGCTTGCGCACGCTGTCGGGGCTCATGTCATCCTCAAAGAGCAGTACGTTGCCGACGTTCGCGTTCTGCGCGGCGATCTGCGCGAAGCTCGCTTCCTCTAATTTCGCCGTGCGCTGCTTGAGACCGCCCAGCTCGGCGAGCACGCGCTCGACGGCTTTCGCGCTCTCGGTCGGCTTGGCGGAGAGCATCTGCGCCGCGTGGAGGTTCTGCTCCCACGTCGCGCTCAAATAGCGGTACGCACGTCCGCCCGCGAGCATCTCAATGCGCACGCCATCGCGGAATTTCTGGCAGGAGAGGAACTTGACGATGCCGACCTGTCCGCTCTGTACGACGTGCGTGCCGCAGCAGGCGCAGCAGTCCGCGCCGGGGAAGGTGACGATGCGCACGTCGCCCTCCAGCGGTTTTTTGCTGCGATATTCCACAGCGTCCAGCTCTGCGCCGCGATAAAAGTGAATGTCGATCGCGTGGTTTTCATAGATATACTGATTGGCGCGCGCCTCAATTTCCAGAAGCTCGCCCCACGAAATGTCAGCATTAAAGTCAATTGTGGTCACATCGGTGCCCATGTGGAAGCCGACATTGTCGCAGAGGTATTTTTCGCAGATCAGGCCGGAGCAGATATGCTCGCCGGAGTGCTGCTGCATATGGTCAAAGCGCCGCGCCCAGTTGAGCGTTCCCTGCACCTTTGCTCCAACGCTTAGGGGTGCATCACACAGGTGCGTAATCACGCCGTTTTTTTCGTGAACATCAAGAACATTGACGCCGCCAAGCACACCGTGATCGCTCGGTTGACCGCCGCCCTCGGGGTAAAATGCGGTCTGGTCGAGCGCGATGGCGTAGCCACCCTTTGCCTCCTCGCAGGAGAGTACCGTGGCGGAAAACTCGTGCATGAGGGGGTCCAGATAATAAAGCTTTTTCGTTTCCATGGTGATCCTTTCTTATATCAGCAACAGGCTTCGCTTTGCCGCAAGCACGCGGCGGCAGGCGTTGTTGACGGTTTCCTCGCTGAGAATTCCGTTTTGCACCGCAGTAATTACCGCGCCGATTTGCGTCAAATCACTGCAAACGATCATATCGTTGCCCGCCTGTAAGGCAAGTACCGCAATATTTCCGCCGTCAGCGTATGCTTTGACAGCGCCCATATCAAGGTCGTCCGTTAAAATAACGCCCTCAAACCCAAGCTGCGTGCGCAGCTGATCGTGCCAGACGGGGGAGAGGGAAGCGGGGAAAGTGTCGTCAAGACAGGTGACAATGTTGTGACTGACCAGCACAAAAGGTGCGCCGGCATCAATTCCTGCCATGAACGGCAGAAAATCCTCCGAAAGGAACTGCTCATAGGGTCGCTCATCCATGGCGATGCCTGTGTGGGTGTCTGCGTTGCTGCCGTAGCCGGGAAAGTGCTTGAGTGTTGCGCCGATGCCGGCGGTGTTCATCACGCCGACGACCTCGGAGATATAGTCCGCCGTCGTTTGGGCATCCTGTCCGAAGCTGCGCTCATAGATAAAATCGTTCGGGTTTACGGATACATCACACACCGGCGCAAAGTTGACGTTGATGCCAAGTGCGCGAAGCTGATCGTTGTATTGCAGCGTGTCTGTCAGCAGTCCCTTCATGCCGCCTGCCTTGTAAAGCTGTTGCGGAGAGGAAAACCTACCATCAAACAGATTGGGGTTGCGGCTTGCGCGTGTGACCGTGCCGCCCTCTTCGTCGCTGCCGATAAAAAGCGGAATGCCGGTGTTATTTTCGGCAGCAGACTGATAGCTTTCCAGCTTGGCGGTGAAGGCGTCCCGGGTGAGATAATTTTCGTTTGCGTCCTTATAGTCACGGCCAAACAGCAGGATTCCGCCTAAATGATAGGAGGAGATCGCCTTGACCACGTCGGATTCCGGACAGCGCAGGAAAAAGAGCTGCCCGACCTTTTCCTCCAGCGTCAGGCGGTCAACCAGAGCGGAGACGGCTGCTTCATCGGCGGCTTTTTGCGCCAGTCGTTCCTGTTCATCAAGCTCCTCGGGAGTGAGGACGGTTTCCTCTTCGCGATCTTCGTTTTCCGGCAAATTGGACTGATGCTCGCCGCAAGAGGCGAGCATCAGCAGCATCAGCACCGACATCAGCAGTGCAATATATCGTTTCATTCTTCGTGCGCGGTGACGGCAATGTGCAGCTCGGCAAGCTGCTTGTCCGTGACTTCGCTCGGCGCGCCCATCATGATGTCCTGCGCGTTCTTGTTCATCGGGAACGGGATGATCTCGCGGATGGAATCCTCACCGGCAAGGAGCATGACCATGCGGTCAACGCCCGGGGCGATGCCGGCGTGGGGAGGCGCACCGTAGCAGAAGGCGTTGTACATGGCGGGGAACTTGGCCTTGACATCGTCCTCGCCGAGACGAACCATCTCAAATGCCTTGACCATGATTTCGGGATCGTGGTTGCGGACTGCGCCGGAGCTAAGCTCAATGCCGTTGCAGACGAGGTCGTACTGGTCAGCCATGATGGTCAGCGGATCGATCTCGCCGCGCTCGGCCTTCTCGAGCACTTCCTTGCCGCCCTTGGGCATGGAGAACGGGTTGTGGCAGAATTCCAGCTCGCCGGACTCGTCGCCGATCTCGTACATCGGGAAGTCGGTGATCCAGCAGAACTCGTAGCGTTCCTTGTCCATGTGACCCTCGCAGTTTGCGCCGAAGGTCTTGATGAGAACGCCGGACATCTTGGTGGCAAGCTCGCCTGCGCCGAGGACGACGAGGGTGTTCGGCTTGAGGTCGAGCACCTTGCCGACCTTTTCCGCGTCCACAAACTTGGCGATGCCGCCGGCGATCGCGCCGGACTCGTCCACCTTGAACCAGTAGCCCTTGGAGCCGGACTGGACTTCGCAGTCGGTGAGCAGCTTTTCGATCTGCTTGCGGGTGAGCTTGCAATCGGAAATGTCAACCGCCTTCACGGTCTTGCCGTCCATCGGCTCGAAGCCGCTGCCGACAAACGCTTCGCTGACGTTCTTCGCGGTCAGGTCAATGCGCAGATCGGGCTTGTCGCAGCCGTAGACCTCCATGCTGGTGAGGTAGGGAATGCGCTTGAAAGGCGGCTTGGAGGCAATGTTGTACTTGCCGTACTTGGCAAAGATCGGGGGCAGCACGTCCTCGCAGACGGCGAACACGTCCTCCTGTGTGGCGAAGGACATCTCCATATCAAGCTGATAGAACTCGCCGGGGCTGCGGTCGCCGCGCGCGTCCTCATCGCGGAAGCAGGGGGCGATCTGGAAGTAACGGTCAAAGCCGGAGGTCATCAGGAGCTGCTTAAACTGCTGGGGAGCCTGCGGCAGAGCATAGAACTTGCCGGGGTGCTTGCGCGCGGGCACCAGATAGTCGCGCGCGCCCTCCGGGGAGGAGGCGGTAAGGATCGGAGTGGTAATTTCGAGGAAGCCGTGGGCTGTCATCGCGGCACGGAGGGCGGCAACAACATTGCAGCGCAGAATAATGTTGGCTTTTACAGCGGGATTGCGCAGGTCAAGATAGCGATACTTCAGACGCTGCGTTTCGTCAGCCTCGCGGCTGCGGTTGATCTCAAACGGCAGCTCATTGTAGCGGCAGCGGCCGAGGACTTCGATCTTCTCGGGGACGACCTCGATATCGCCGGTAGCCTGCTTGGCGTTTTTGCTGGCGCGTTCGCGCACGACGCCCTCAACGGAGATCGTGGATTCCTTGTTGAGGCTTTTGATGACCTTCATCATGTCCTCGGACTCGACGACGACCTGAGAGGTGCCGTAAAAGTCACGCAGGACGACGAAGGCGAGATTTCCGCCGACTTCGCGGACGTTTTCCATCCAGCCGACGAGCTTGACTTTTTCGCCGACGTTTTCAATACGCAGTTCGTTGCAGTTGTGGGTACGGGATTGCATCATGGGAAAACCACTCCTATTTGTATAAATATCTTTAAAAATAACGCTTTGTATTCAAAATCCGTTCACGTTAGGTGGTAAACGGCTTTGTTTTTGGGTACATAATGTCGCGCCAATCAAGGTCGCCGCGGGAAAGACCGAGCACCAGCATTTCGGCAGTTGCCTGGTTGGTGGCAAGGGGGATATTGTTCTGGTCGCACAGGCGGGAGATGTAGGTCAGGCTCTCATCATAGCGCGGATCGTTCGGATCGCAGAAGAACAGCACCATATCCAGCTCGTTGTACGCGATGCGCGCGCCGATCTGCTCACTGCCGCCGTGGATGCGCGCCATGAAGAGGTGGATGGGAAGCCCCGTCGCCTCGGCGATCATGCGGCCGGTGATGTTTGTCGCGCAGAGCGTGTGCTGGGACAGAACGCCCGCGTACGCCGTGCAGAACTGCACCATCAGGTCTTTTTTGTTGTCGTGCGCCATCAAAGCAATGTTCATCAAACCACGATCCTTTCTCTATGGTAAATGTCGGGATTACAGTTTCATCAATGCCACGCGCTCGCCGCACAGACGCTGCGCGATGTTGCGGCAGGCGAGCGATGCACCGGCATACTCGCACAGGCAGTGCAATTTGCCCTGCGAGAGCCGCGCGGGAATGTTTTCGTCCTCCGGCACGACGCCCAGCAGCGGCAGCCCCGCCGCGTCGATCGCATCGTCGATGTTGGCGTGCAGAGATTTGAGCAGCCTGCGCCGCACACGGTTGACCACGAGGTGCAGCTTCCCCTGCGGAAAATCGTGCAGCTCCATCACGGTGCGCTGCGCGTCGCGCAGGCTCGACGGTTCGGCGGTCGAGACCACCACGGCGCGGTCTGCGCTCTTCGTCGCCAGACGGAACGCGCTGCCGAGGCCCGCTGAAGCGTCAATGAGGCAGAAGTCGAACTGTGCGCGTACTTCTTCGAGCAGCGCGGCGAAAGCGGCTTCGTCCAGCTCGTCCCCGTCCACGCGCACGGGCGCGGTCAGAAGAAACAGATTCGGGAAGTGCGGGTGCGGCACGGCGGCGTCGGATAGCGTGACGCGCTGCGCCATCACGTCGGAAAAGTCCATCAGCGCGCGGTCGGTCATCCCGAGGTACAGATCGAGGTTGCGCAGTCCCACGTCGCAGTCCAGCACGAGCGTTTTTTTGCCGAGCTGCGAGAGCGCCGTGCCGGTGAGCGAGACGAATGAAGTTTTTCCGGTGCCGCCCTTGCCGGACACCACGGCGATGACCTGTCCCATGCGAGACTCCTTTCCGAAAGATTTTGGCAAAATGTGTCTGCGGGGAAAGCGCCGCGACGGTGGGCGGCGTCGCGGAGCTTCGCTCCTGCCGCCGAACACAAGGGGTATTTTCTTTTCGCGAAAAGAAAATGCCCCTTATGAAACCCCAAAGAAAAGGCGTCTGTGCAGACTTGGTGGTGCCTGCAATCGATTGCTGCCAATCTTGGGATATTGTCGATACCTTGTCTCGCAACGCCGACCGCTGGCGCTGTTGCGGTGCGCGACGAAGTGCTTATAAGCAAACTTTCAGTTTGCCGCCACGGGAGCGGCAGCGGTGATAGACGAACAATGTGTCGTTAATTGCCCACTACAGGCAGTTAACGATTGCACGCAACGGCAAATTCGCAGAAAAACCCTTTTCTTTCGGGTGTCCAGAGGGATACTTTCTTTTCGGGAAAAGAAAGTATCTCTTTGGAAAAACCGTTCCCTTTGGGGAACACTTGAAAAAGAGTTTTTGCGAAAAGAAATAGTCCCTTGTGTTTGACAGCAGGACGCGGAGCGTCCGCGCTGTCCCCGTCCCCCGCAGGGGACGGAATACCCTGCGCCCGTGGGCGCAAAACCACGTTTACAATGGCGCTTTTTTGATCTTGGCAAACGCGCGGGGATAGCGTGTCGGCGTCGGCGCGATCTTTTCGATGATGACGAGGCGATGCGCAACCTCGCTCGTGGGGATCGTGTAATCCTCGACCTTTGCGATCCTGCCGCCGAGCGTTTTGATCGCGTTTTTCGCATCGGCGATCTCGTCCTCACTTTCGATACTCTTCATCGCGAGGAACTGCCCGCCGACCTTCACGAGCGGCAGACACAGCTCCGCGAGAATTTGCAGATTTGCCACGGCGCGGGAGGTCACGAGGTCAAAGCTCTCGCGCGCTTCCGCGGCAAATTCCTCCGCGCGGGCATGGACACACGAAACGCGCGATAAGCCGAGCGTGTCACAAGTCTCTTTGAGCCAGTCCACGCGCTTACCGAGACTGTCCAAAAGCGTGAGGTCGAAGTCCGGCTCTAAAATACGCAGCGGCATCCCGGGAAAACCCGCGCCGGTGCCGACATCCGCGACGGTTTTGCCGCGAAAATCGGCAAATTTCAGCAGCATCGCGGAGTCGAGCAGGTGCAGCTGAGCGACCGCAACCGGCTCCGTGATGCGCGTTAAGTTCATGACTTCGTTCTTTTGCAGCATCAGGTCGGCGAAGCGCGCGAGCGGCTCCGCCTTTGACGTGTCCAGTCCGAGTTCGGTCAAGCCCTGCTTGAGCGTCGGCAGCATTACTTGTTTTTGAGCAGGTCGCGGATCTCGGTGAGGAGCTTCTCTTCCGCGGAGGGTTCGGGAGGCGCGGCGGGCTCTTCTTCTTTCTTCTTCTCGGTCAGCTCGCGCGCCTTGTTGAGCGCCTTGACCACGCAGAAGATGGCGAACGCGACGATGATGAAGTCGAGAATGACGGCGATCAGGCTGCCGAAGTTGACGGCGACCTCGGGCGTGATGACGTTTTTGACACCGTTCACGATCTCGCTGACCTCGGGCTTGAGCACCAACTTCCACGCGGAGAAGTCGATGCCGCCGGTGAGCATGGAAACGAGGGGCATAATGATGTCGTTGACGAGCGAGGTGGTGATCTTGCCGAACGCACCGCCGATGACAACGCCGACGGCCATGTCGATGACGTTGCCGCGCATGGCAAACGCCTTAAACTCTTCTAAAAACTTCTTCATTTTTTCTCCTCCTAAATTACAGTCAGTATTATTTGCGGAAAATATTGCTATTTGCTATCACTTTTTGGGCGTCAGCACGCTCTTGCCGCCCATGTAGGGCTGAAGCACCTTCGGAACGAGGACGCTGCCGTCGGCTTGCAGATTGTTCTCCAGCAGCGCGATGAGCATACGCGGCGGCGCGACGACGGTGTTGTTGAGCGTGTGGGGGAGGTAGGTGCCCTTCTCGCCCTTGACGCGCATTTTGAGGCGTCTCGCCTGTGCGTCGCCGAGGTTGGAGCAGGAGCAGACCTCGAAGTACTTCTGCTGACGCGGAGACCACGCCTCGATGTCGCAGGACTTGACCTTGAGGTCGGCGAGGTCGCCGGAGCAGCACTCGAGCTGGCGGACGGGAATGTCAAGAGAGCGGAACAGCTCCACGCTCCACTGCCACATCTTTTCGTACCACGCCATCGAGTCCTCGGGCTTACAGACGACGATCATCTCCTGCTTTTCAAACTGGTGGATGCGGTACACGCCGCGCTCCTCGATGCCGTGGGAGCCTTTTTCCTTGCGGAAGCAGGGGGAGTAGGACGTGAGCGTCTGGGGCAGCTTGTCCTCGGGGATGATCTGGTCGATGAACTTACCGATCATGGAATGCTCGCTCGTGCCGATGAGGTAGAGGTCCTCGCCCTCGATCTTGTACATCATGGCATCCATGTCGTTCTGGCTCATCACGCCCTCGACCACGTTGCCGTGGATCATGAACGGGGGAATGCAGTAGGTGAAGCCCTTGTCGATCATGAAGTCGCGCGCGTAGGCGAGCACGGCTTCGTGCAGCCGCGCGATGTCGCCGAGCAGGTAGTAGAAGCCCGCGCCGGAGACGCGGCCCGCGGCGTCCATGTCCACGCCGTCGAACTTCTCCATGATCTCCGTGTGATAGGGGATCTCGAAATCGGGCGTCTTCGGCTCGCCGAAGCGCTGAACCTCGACGTTGGCACTGTCGTCCGGGCCGATGGGAACGCTGGGGTCGATGATGTTCGGGATGAGGAGCATGATCTTATGAATCTTCTCCTCGTACTCGCCCTCTAACTTCTCGCACTCGGCAAGGCGGGCGTCGTTCGCCTTGACCGCCGCCATGTTCTCGTCGATCTGCGCCTGAATGGCGGCCTTTTCGTCACCCTCCGCTTTTTTGAGCTTGCCGAACAGCGGGCCGTTCGCCTTACTTAGCGCGTTGCGCTTGGCGCGCAGCTCACTCGCCTCGGTGATGGCGGCGCGGTTCGCCGCATCAAGGGCGATCACCTCGTCCACAAGGGGGAGCTTTTCGTCCTGATACTTCTTTTTGATATTCTCCTTGACCAGATCGGGGTTCTCGCGCAGGAATTTCATGTCAAGCATGATGATTACCTCATTACTAATAAAAATATGGTCGCTGTGCGCTGCGGGGCACAGGGATTTGAAATTGTTTCACGTGAAACAGCCGGTTACGGATTCGGGGACTGCTCTGTCGGGAGCTCCTGCTGCGCGGCGGCAAGCTCATGCTCGAGCCGCGCTGTTTCGTTCTTGAGCGTGACGTTCTCAATCTCGAGCGCGTGAAGCTGGTTTTCCAGATCCTCCACACGCTTAGTCAGCTCTTCGTTTTTGTCGAACGCGCTTTGCAGGGTGGAGGTGCTTTCTTTCAGCTCGGAGAGTACCTGCTGATTGCTGCGGTGCGTCATGAGGAACGACCACGCGATCAGAATTGCCGCGACGAGAAACAGAATGCCGACGTATTTATAGACCTTCTTCTGCCGCTCCGCCTCGGTCTTGGGCGGAACGTAGGCGGGGGCTTTCTGCTCCTGCGGAGCTTTGGGTTGTTCGTGGATGAAATCGGTCATGCTTTGGTGCCTCCGTTTTTGCGCTGCTTCAGCTCGGCAAGGGCTTCGAGCAGATCGTTGAGATCGTCTATGCCGTAGTATTCCAGCTCGATCTTACCTTTCTTCTTGCCCGAGACGATGCGGCAGGTGCGGCCGAGCTTGGTGCTCAAGTCCTGTGCGGCGAGCTTACCGTAGCTGTCGGAAAGCGCGGCCTCGGGGGAGAGGGGCTTGTCCTTTTTCTGGGTAGCGAGCTTTTTGACGAGCGCCTCGGTCTGGCGGACATTCAGGCCGTGCTCGATCACGGCGGCGGCCGCCTTTTTCTGCGCGTCCGCCTTGAGCGGCAGCAGGGCGCGGGCGTGGCCGGAGGAGAGCTTACCGTCCTCTAAGAGCTTGCGCACTTCGGCGCACAGCCCCAGAAGCCGCAGGCTGTTGGCGACGGCAGAGCGGGACTTGCCCACGCGCGCAGCGGCCTCCTCCTGCGTCATTTGATAGTTGTCCATCAGGCGCTTGTAGCCCTCCGCCTCCTCGATGGGGTTCAAGTCCTCGCGCTGGAGGTTTTCGATCAGCGCCAGCTCGGTCATCTTGCGGTCATCCGCCTCGATGACGATGGCGGGCACCTGCTGAAGGCCCGCGAGACGCGCGGCGCGCCAGCGGCGCTCGCCCGCGATGATCTGATAGTAGCCGGAGGAGAGCTTTCGCACGGTCAGCGGCTGGATGATGCCATGCTCACGGATGGAGTCGGCGAGGTCGCTGAGCGCATCCTCGTCGAAGTGCTTGCGCGGCTGGCCGGTATAGGTCTCGATCTGCGAGATGGGGAGGTAGAGGCTGTCGGACGCGTCGTTTTGCAGCACGGCGTCGCCGAGCAGCGCGCCAAGCCCCTTGCCGAGACCGCGATTTGCGTTAGCCATATCGGTGCTCCTTTCGTTAAGAATTCTGCTTCAAAAACTCGGCGGCAAAGGCACTGTACGCCTCCGCGCCGCGGGAAGTTCGGTCGTAGTGGTCGATGGGCTTGCCGTGACTCGGCGCTTCGGAAAGCCGGACGTTGCGGGGGATGACGGTGGCGTACACCTTGCCGGGGAAGTAGCGCTTGACCTCCTGCGCGACCTGCAGCGCAAGGTTGGTGCGCCCGTCGAACATGGTCAAAAGCACGCCCTCGAGCTCCAGCCGCGGATTGAGGCTGCGGCGCACGATGCGCACGGTGTTCATCAGGTCGCTGAGGCCCTCGAGCGCGAAGTATTCGCCCTGCACGGGGACGAGGATCGTGTCCGCAGCGCACAGCGCGTTGAGCGTGAGCAGCTCGAGAGACGGCGGACAGTCGATGAGGATAAAATCGTAATCGTCCGCAACCGTCGCAAGCGCCCTTTGCAGAAGGAACTCGCGCCCCTCGCGCCCGATCATCTCAATGCCGGCGCCCGCGAGCGATTTGGAGGACGGCAGCACGTCGCCGAAGCGGGTGCGCGTGATGTTCGCGCGCACGTCCGCGCCGTTGATGAGCACGTCGTACACGCCCTGCGACACCGCCTTGTCCACGCCCATGCCGGAGGTGGCGTTCGCCTGCGGGTCAAAGTCGCACAGCAGCACGCGCTTTCCCGCGGAGCTGAGCGCGGAGGTGAGGTTGACGCAGGTCGTCGTCTTGCCGACGCCGCCCTTCTGATTGACGATCGCCACGGTCTTTGCCACGGAAGCACCACCTTCTGCCCGGTGCGGAAACTGCCCCGAGCCTAATCTTTCTATAATTAGAACAGTATAACACAAATTCATGCAAATTCAAGGAAAAAGGATAAAATTCTGCGAAAAAATAAAGAGCCGCGCAGCCGTGTTTCACGTGAAACATTTCCGATGCGGCGGTAAAAAGAAAAGCCGTGTTTCACGTGAAACAAAAAGCGCCGCCCGAACAGTTCGGACGACGCTGCCGCGCGGTTATTATTATTTCAGCAGCGTGTTCTCGCCGATGACGGCGGAGCCTTCGTCGGCGGAGGAGAACCACGCATTGAGGATCTCTACGGCGGTGGAGGCGAGCGCCGCGCCCTTCTGACCTTTTTCGATCACGAGCGCGACGGCGATCTGCGGATCGTCGTAGGGCGCGAAGCAGACGAACACGCCGTTGTCGTTCTTCACGTCGCTCGTCTGCGCCGTACCGGTCTTGGCGGCGGCGTCGACGATGCAGTCCTTGAAATAGTAGGCGAGGGAGCCGTCGGTGACAAGGCCGCGCATACCGGCGAGCACAGCGGAGAGGTTTTCGTCGGAAATGGGGACGGTCTCCGCCGGGGGTTCGTTGTATACGGTGATCACTTCGGCGTTGTCGTATTCGCGCACGTCCTTGAGAAGATGCGGCGTGTAGCGCGCGCCGCCGCCGGAGAGCGTGGCGATATAGCTGGCGAGCTGCAGCGGCGTATAGAGCTGGTTTGCCTGACCGTAAGCCGCCCACGGCGCGAGGTTGATGCCCTCCTCCTGCGTCGGGAGCGTACCGGACGCGTCGCCGATCTCGATGCCCGTATGCTCGCCGAGGCCGAACGCGGAGAAGTAGCTGCGCAGGCGATCCATGCCGAGGCGGTAGCCCATCTCGGCGAAGAAGTAGTTGCAGGAGTTCGTGATCGCGCCCGTGACGTTGAGCGAGCCGTGGCCGGAGTGCAGCCAGCAGTAGGTGTAGCTCGCGCTGTACCCGGGGTAGACCCACTTGCCGGTGTCGAAAATGCGCTCGTAAATATTTGTCACGCCGGATTCCAGCGAGGCAACGGCGGTGAGCGGCTTGATCGTCGAGCCGGGGGCGTAGGTGCCGCGGGTGGCGCGGTTCCACATGGGGCGCAGGGGGTCGGTATTCATTTGCGCAAAGTCCTCGCTGAACGTGGAGAGCGAGAACGTGGGGTACGACGCCAGCGCCAGCACGTCGCCCGTGCCGACCTGTACCACGGCGGCAGCCGCCGGATGGTCAAGGCCGTCCGATTTTGTCATATCGGCGCAGGTGGTGCTGAGGATGTCCTCCACCTGCTGCTGGAAGTCAATGTCGATCGTCAGCGAGACAGTGCCGCCGGGCTGCGGCTCAACGGAATACAGCTCGTCGATGACCTTGCCGCTGTCGTTGAGCGTGACGAGACGGCGGCCGTCCGTGCCGCGCAGATACTGTTCAAATGCGGCCTCCACGCCGTCGCGTCCGACAAGCTCGTTCATCGCGTAGCCACGGTCCTTGTAGGTCTCCCACTGCTCGGCGGGGATCTTCGTCACGCGACCGAGGATGTGCGCGGCGTAATCGGTCTCATACACGCGCGTGGACGAGGTGCCGACGGTCACGCCTGCGAAACCGCCGTCCTTGAGCAGCGAAATGAGGTCAACGCCGATGTCCGAAGCAACTGTGTAGCTGTTCAAGCCTTCGATCTGGAGCAGGGCGAGGGAGTAGCGCAGACCGATCAGGGCGCGCGCGTGACTGGCGGAAACGGTGTCGGGAATGTCAAACTCTTTGTGCAGAGCAAGAAAAAGCGCGGTAGCGGTGTAGTCTTTGGGCGTGCCGTCGGCGTTGACGGCGCCCTCTTCGATCCATTTTTTGGAGACAAGAAAGTCCTCCAGCGCCGCAAAATCGGAGCGGTCGCCCTCGTAATCGTAGGGCGCGGAGCGGGAGAGAGGGAGCTCGTCGGCGTAGGCGACGCCCACCTCATCCAGTGTGGCGAGCAGCCGTAAAAGCGCGTCGTTGAGCGATTCCTCCGGCACGAGCGAAGCGTCGAATTCCAGCGTGTAAATGGGGCGGTTGGACACCAAAACCTTGCCGTTGCGGTCGGTGATGATGCCGCGCGAGGCTTCGACGGGCTCCGTACGCGTGTTGGTGCGCACGGACTGGGCAAGGTATTCTTCGCCGTGGACGATCTGGGAAGAAAACATCGCGGCGACGAACACCGCAAGGCAGACGGCAAACAGTCCGCCCAAAGCGAGCAGACGGTACAAAAAGGATTTGTGCTCCACGGGCGGACTCCTTTCAAAGAATTTCGGGAAGCGGGATCAGTAGGTGAAAAACCGACGGATCACGATAAAAAGCGGATAGACCGCAAGAAACGGCAGAGAAACCGCTGCCTCCCGCGCGGCGAGGGAGAGCATCGGGGAAAATGCCGCGCGGTCAGAGATCGCGAGCGCGAGCATACAGAGAAGGTCGGTGATAAGAAAGGTCAGCGCCGTGCCGGACAGGGCGCGCAGGAAGTAATTCTGAAAGACCGTAGAGGCAAGGTAGGCGGTGAGCAGCGCCGAGAGCGCAAACGCGATGGTGTAGAGGCAGGGAAACGGCGCGGAGAGCGTCAGATCGCAGAAAACGCCGAAAATAAGGCCGAAGACCGCGGCAGAGCGCATCTCCTCGAGCGAGGCGACGCAGGTGAGCAGGATCGGCGGCAGAAACGGCAGCACGCCCCAGAACGTCAGACCGCCCAGCGCCAGCGCGCGCAGAAACAGCAGAGCGGTGGCGCACAGGGCATACGCCGTCCATTTGAACCAAACCTCGCGTTTTGCCACGCCATCAGCTCCTTTCCGAAAAAATTAAAAATCAAAAAATTAATCAGTCCACAATGTCAAAATCCTTGATGACGAACACCTCGGAAAGCGCGTCAAGATCGACCATGGGGGCGATGACGGCGTACTGGGCAAGCCCGTCGTCATCCGTCTTGACGGAGGACACCGTGCCGATGACCAGTCCGGAGGGATAGTAGCCGCCGAGTCCCGAGGTGACGATATAATCGCCCGCGAGCAGCGACGCGGCAGGGGGGAGGTAGGAGAGCTTGAGGCGCTTTTGCCCCATGAGGGTGAAATCGCCCTCCGCCACGGCGACCTCCGACGTGCGGAAAATGCGCGCACCGAGCTCGGTGTCGGTGTCGATGACGGTGAGCACCCTCGCCCAGTTCGCGCCGACCTCGGATACGATGCCGACGAGGTAGCCCTCCGAGCTGACGACGCAGTCGTTCACGGCGATATCGCAGTTCGTGCCGCGGTCAAGCGTGAGCGTGGAGGTCCAGTTGGTGTCGGAATGCTCCAGAATTTTCGCGGATTCAAAGACGAAGTCGCGGCGCTGTTCACGCAGTCCCATCAGCTCGCGCAAAAGCGCGTTTTCATCGCGGTCAAGCTGTGCCTGACGCTCGCCCTGGCGCAGCTCGGCGATCTCCTGCCGGAGCGCCTCGTTCTCCTCGAGCAGCGCGGTGTAGTCGGTGTAATAGCGCTGCTTGTCCGCGAACCAGGTCTGCACGCTGTAAACGGCGGAGCGCAGCGGAGAAGCGGCGACGCCCAGCGCGTTGCGCAGCACGGACGAGGTCGAGGCGAAGTAGCTCAAAGCACTCAGCACAACGGCGATTGCCGCGGCGATGGCGAGGAGGCGCAGGCCGTGGCGCTCAAAAAAATCTTTCATGAGGACGTCCCCCTTTCCGAAAAAGTCGGGATATGACAGTATCGCATCGTTGCGATGCGCGGAATTGCCTTAGAAGAATTTCACGCCGAAGCGCGCGAGCACGCGCCCGAGACGCTCGATGGGAAGGCCCATCACGTTATAAAAGTCGCCGTCGATCTTCTCGACGAGCAGCGAACCAAGTCCCTGAATGCCGTAAGCGCCCGCCTTGTCCATCGGCTCGCCGGTGGCGATGTAGGCGCGAAGCTCTTCCTGCGAGCAGGCGCGGAAGTACACGGCGGTGGAGACGGTGAATGCCTCGACGTCCGCTCCGCGGCGCACGCTTACACCCGTGCAGACGGTGTGGCATCGGCCGGAAAGCTCCGTGAGCATCCGCAGCGCGTCCGCTTCGTCACGCGGCTTGCCGAGGCGGTCGGCGTCCAAAAACACCATCGTGTCGGCGGTGATGACGAGATCGTCCGGCGCGACGAGCGCGGCGGCAGCGTCGCTCTTTTTGCGCGCGATGTACGCCACCGTCTCCTCGGGAGTAAGTCCCGCAGGGTAGCTTTCGTCCACGTCGAGCGACATCGTGCGGAAATCCGTGATGCCCATTTTTTGCAGCAGTTCCCGTCGCCGCGGCGACTGGGAGGCGAGAATAATAGCCATAATTGCCCTCTTTTTGATAACTATTTGTATAATACGACAATAATATTACTGCTCGTATTCGGTCTTCCCTTATTCTACCCCGCGGTAGAACAACCCTCGCGTCAAATCGTCGGGCGTGTAATCGTCCTGCCCCAGATAGGTCTTGAGTACGCGCACGCACTCGTCGGGGGATTCTGTCGTAAAGCGCAGACGGGCGTAAGTGAGCCCGATGCGCTGATAGTCGCTTTTATCGGCAAGCCAGAGCGTTTTGGCGTTCTGGATCTCGCTGCGGCAGCCCCAGACGCGCGTGACGGGGAAGTGCTCGCCGCGGCGGTCGGTCAGCTCACGCGGCGCTTCGCAGGCGCTGTCGCTCTGCGCGATGTCGCAGCGCGGCTTCTGATAGCGGCAGCCGTATTCGTTGGACACGATGCAGTTCTCCGTGACCATCAGCGGCAGACGCCCGTAGACGATCGCCTCGCAGGGGAGGGGCTTCGACAGATCGCGCACCTGCTCATGCCGCAGCTCGAACGACACGCACGCGCTCGAGAGCTTGCGCTCGGCGAGCAGACGCAGCGCGGCGGAATTATAGATATTGAGGCCGTAATCACCGTGGACGGTCAATCTGAGGTCGCCCACGAGGGCGAAGTGGCCGAGGTTGCCGATGGTCACGCCCGTGACGCCCTTGTCTTTTGCCGCGACGAGCATCGCGCGGAGTTGACTTTCCTCGCGCGTGCGGTAGATGCGCGGCAGCACCGCGACGAATTTCGTGCGGTCAAGATAGGGTGCAAGGTCGAGCTGCGCGACAAGCTCCAGCGGCAGGTACACCAGCGCGGGACGCAAGTCGATGAGCGCGTCGGTGAGCTGCTCGGGGCGCGAGAGCGACACCGTGAAGCGCGGCGGCGCGGAGGGATTTGCGATTTTTTGAGGTGCGGTATAGTCGAAGCTGCGGCGCGGCGGAATGGCACAGCGCAGCGCGGTGAGTCGCTCCAATGCGTCGCGGCGCAGGGCGTTGAGCGCGGACGCGCTCACGGATAAGCCCTCGTCGAGCGCGACGGTGCAGTCCGTCACGGTGAACGCCGTGCCGCCGGTCTTGCGCAGGCGGTCCTGCACCTCCTGCGCGGTGAGGGCGCGATTACGCGCCGGTTCGGGAACAATGCCCGAAACGCAGGTCAGATCGCCGTCCTCGTCCTCGGCGGTGAGGGTGACGGGAGAATTTGCGCGGATCGTTGCATCGAAACGTACACCGACGGTGCGGAGCGTTTCCTTTTCATAAGATGCGCGAAGCTCGCTGAACCATTCCTCGGGCCAGCGCGCGTTCTCGGGGCGCACGCCGAACATCTGTCTGCCGCGTCTTCCGAGGTAGTAGTCCTGCGTGAACCCGTCGCGCGAAAAGGCATCCTTCAGCTCGCGCTGTTCCTCTTTGGTCGCCTTGCGATGCTCGCGCAGGAGGCGGGAATAGATGCGCGTGATGGCGGCGACGTACTCCGGGCGCTTCATGCGGCCCTCGAGCTTGACGCACGCGACAAGCATGTCCTGCATCTCAGGGACGTAATCCGCGAGGTTGGAGTCCTTGAGGCTCAGCGGGTACCCGTCCGCCTTGCCGTGCCATCCGTAGGGCAGACGGCAGGGCTGGGCGCACGCGCCGCGATTGCCGCTGCGTCCGCCGATGACGGCGGACATCTCGCACTGGCCGGAATAGCACATACACAGTGCGCCGTGGGCAAAGGTCTCGACCTCGATGGGGGCGCGCGCGCAGATTTCCGCGATGTCGTCTCTTGACAGTTCTCGCGCCAGCACCGCGCGCGTCATACCCAGAGCGGCGGCCTCGTTCACGCCGGAGAGCGTGTGGACGCTCATCTGGGTGCTGGCGTGGAGCGGCACGTCGGGAATGACGGCTTTGAGCGTTTCGAGGACGCCTAAGTCCTGCACCAAAATCGCGTCCACGCCGTACTCGCTGCCGCGTTTCGCGGTCTCAGCGAGGGTGGGCAGCTCACGGTCGGTGAGCAGGGTATTTAAGGTTAAATAGACCTTCACCCCCCGCAAATGGCAATAGTCGACCGCCGCGCGGAACTCCTCGTCGGAAAAATTCCTCGCGCTGCGGCGCGCGTTGAACGCGCCGAAGCCCATATACACGGCGTCCGCGCCGCTCTGTACGGCGGCGATGAGCGCCTCTTTGCCGCCCGCGGGGGAGAGAAGCTCGGTCATCTTATCTGCGGTTTTGCAGCTTGAAGATCTCGCGCTTGAGCTCGGAGACCTCGTTCTTGGCGCGGTTGGCTTCGTCGAGATACTGCTTGAGCTGGCGGCGCAGACCCTCGCCCGCCTCGCGCTCCTTGAAAAGCTCGTCGGCGATGTTGGCGGCGGTGAGCACGGCAGCGTCGGTGCGGCCGACCTTGGCGGAAGTAAGCAGCTCGTTCATCTTTTCGTCGACGTACGCGCCGACCTTCTGCATGTAAGAGGGGGACTCCTCGGCGACGAAGGTGTATTCCTCGCCGCAGATGTTCATCGTAACACGATTTGCCATAGCGGTAACCTGACCTTTCTTCTGTATTTCTCTGTATTTGCCGGGCAGATAAACTCCACCCAATAATTCACATGATAGTATAGCATAGAAAACGGACGGAGAAAAGGGGAAAGAAAGAAAATTTAGAGTTTACGAAAAAGATTTTTTCGTGTAGAATAGGAAAATAAATCGGCGAAAGGAGGCGGCGCTATGGAGAAAATGGTCGTGAAGCTGACGGAAGAAGAGAATATCGTGCTCTCCGCGCGCCTCGTGCGCCGCCTGACTGAGACGAAGAGCGGCGATGCGTGTTTGCTGTACCTGTGGCTCAGGCGCGGCGGCGACGCGATGGACGAAGCGGCGCTGCGCTCTGCGCTCGCGTGGGAGCAAGAACGCTTTGAAACCGCAAAAAAGACGCTTGCCGACGCGGGACTGGTGCGATTGCACGAGGCGCCGGAGCAGCGCGAAACGCCCCAAGCGCCGGCGCGCCCTGAGCGGATGCCGGAGTACAGCGACGAGGATGTGGCGCGGTGCATGGAGGGCGATGCGGAATTTGCGGCGCTGCTGCGCGAAACGGAGCGCAGGATCGGTCCTCTGTCCGCGGCGGGCACGAAGATGCTGCTGGGACTGCGCGACTATCTGGGCCTGCCGGACGACGTGATCTATCTGCTGGTGAACGACTGTATCGCGCGCAAGGAGGAGCAGTTCGGCACGGGGCGCCGCCCGACGATGCGCGAGATCGAAAAAGAGGGGTACGCCTGGGCGCGGCAGGAGCTTTTTTCCGCGCGCGCGGTGGACGAATACTTAAAGCGCCGTCAGGCGCGGCGCGAGCAGTATCCGGCGTATCAAACGGTATTGCAGTTCGGCTCGCGGCCGCTGTCCGCGAGCGAGGAAAAGTACGTCACGAAGTGGATCGAGTGGGGCTTCCCGCCTGAGACGCTTGCCATCGCCTACGACAAAACGGTGCTGCGGTGCCACGAGTTCAAGTGGGCGTACTGCGACGGGATCATGAAAAAATGGCACGAAAAGGGACTGCATACGCCCGACGAAGCGCTGCGCGAGGCGGAGCGCGGCAAGGCGGCAGAAAAGGACAAGGAAAAGAAAGAGCCCAGCCGCAAGGCGGGTATGAGCCGATACATTTAAGGAGGCGAAACGATGGCTTACGACGGGAAACTGATGCGCCGGGCGCTCGCGCGTTATGACGAGGATAAACAGCGGCGTGCGGAGGCGTTCCGCGCGCGGGAGCGTGCGGTCTATCAGAAAGCGCCGCGCATTTCGGAGATCAACATCGAGCTTTCCCACACGATGGCGAAGATCATCGCCTCCGGCTTGAAGCGCGGCACCGATCCGCGCTCTGCCATCGCCGCGCTGGAGGCGGAAAACCTCAATTTACAGTCGGAGCGGACGCGGCTTTTGGAGAAGCTCGGCTACCCCGCGGACTATCTCGAGGAAAAGCCAAACTGTACCAAATGCAACGATACGGGCTTCCTCGGCAGCGAGGTATGTTCGTGCCTGCGCGACTACTATGTGCGCGCGCAGAACGAGGAGCTGTCCCAGATGCTTGATCTCGGCACGCAGAGCTTTGAGACGTTCAATTTCGATTACTATTCTCCCGCGCCGGACTTCGAGATCGGCACCTCGCCGCGGCTGAATATGGAGAAGAATTACGATGTGTGCCAGGACTACGCGCACGAGTTTTCGCCCAAAAGCGGCAATCTGCTGCTCTTCGGCGACGCGGGACTGGGCAAGACGTTTTTATCCGCGTCCATCGCGCGCGTCGTGAGCGAGAAGGGAAGCAGCGTCGTGTACGACACGGCGGGCCACATCTTTTCCCGCTTTGAGGCGCAGAAGTTCCGCCGCGAGGGCGGGGACGACGGCGCGGACGGCGATGTGGAGCGCTATTTGAAGTGCGATCTGCTCATTCTCGACGACCTCGGCACCGAGATGACCACCGGCTTCATTCAGAGCGCGGTGTATCAGCTTGTCAACACGCGGCTGATGACGGGGAAAAAGACCGTCATCTCCACCAACCTCACGCCCGAGGAGATCGGCAGGCGCTATGGCGCGGCGGTGCTCTCGCGCATTGAGGGCGAGTACCGCATCCTGCCGTTTTTCGGCGAGGACATCCGAAAGCTGAAAAAGAAGTAAAAAAGGGGACGCGCGGCGTCCTCTTTTTTGTGTGTTTGCGGCGAAAAAATGTCGGTATCTTGCGAAAAAATGCAAGACGCCGCTGTTTTTATGCCGTTTCGGAAAATTTTTCTTGAACGAACGGAATACATATGGTATAAAAATACTATAAAGTTCTCATAAAGACAAAGAACAGGACGGTAATACAACATGAAAACGCGCTTTTTTGCACTTTTGATGCTTGCAGCCCTGCTGTTTGCCGCGGCGACCGTGCCGGCGGGTGCCGCAGAACTCACGGACGCGGAGGATGCCGCCGCCGTTGAGATGATCAGCGAAACGGACAGTGAAACCAAAATACTCAGCAGCAAAGCTTGGGCGGCGACGGTGCTTATCGGCATCGCGTGCGTCGCGGGCGCACTTGGCATGGCGTGGTCGATCATGAAGACGACCAACAACATCGCCAAGCAGCCGGAGGCGTCGGGTAATTTGCGCACGACGATGATGCTCGGTCTCGTGTTCATCGAGACGATCGTCATTTATGCGCTGATCGTTGCTATCCTCATCATCTTTGTGCTGTGACTTACATACGGAAAAGGGATAGGGATCGATGGGCACATCGGTTTCTGTCCCGTTATTTTTTACAAAGGTATGTTTTGCGCAAAACCGCGCAGAATACTTGAATTGTTTACAGCTTGTTCACAAAACCGTGCTATCATTTTTCACCAATGAAAGTGAAAAGTTTTATTAGATCAAAACAAACGCAGGAAAGGGGTGACGCAGCTTGAACAAACGAAAACGGGAACTGCTCGTGTTCGCGTGCATCGTTTTGCTGCTGCTCGCGCTTGTGATTTTGACCGGCTCACCCGGCGGGCAGCACGAGTCCATCCGCGAGGTGATGAAGGACGCGGTGCTGCACGAGAGCGCGAAGGTCTCGCTCTTCGGGCTGACCGAGGTCAATCCTGGCCTGATCTCGGCGTACGTCGTGACGGCAATTCTGGTCGTACTGGCGGCGCTGTGCCGTATCTTCGTCATTCCGAAGTTTACCGACATTCCGGGAAAGCTCCAGCTTCTGCTTGAAGAGGCGGTCGGCCTCTTTGACGGCATGGCAAAGGGCAACAGCCCCCACCGCAACAAATTCCTCGGCGCGTATATCTTCACCGCCGGCGCGTATATCTGCATCTCCACGATTTTCGAGATGCTCGGTCTTCAGGCGCCGACGACGGCGGGCGGCTCCATCGCCCTGCCCGCTCCCTTGAGCGACATCAACGGCGCGATCGCGATGGGACTGATGAGCTACGGCGTCATTTTGATCGGCGGGCTCATCGGCGGGGGGATCCGTGGCTTCGGCAACGCGCTCAAGGACTTCTCGCTGCCGATCTCGATGAGCTTCCGACTCTTCGGCGCATTGCTCTCCGGCGCACTTGTGACGGAGCTGGTGTACTACTACATGGCGCTCTCGTTCGTGCTGCCGGTGATCGTGGGCGTGCTGTTCACGCTGATCCACGCGCTCATTCAGGCGTACGTTCTCACGATGCTCGTGTCCACGTTCTACGGGGAGTCCACCGAGCCGCATGAGAAAAAACCGAAAAAAGAAACCCGCGAGAAAGCCGCGGCGTAAAATTGGAGATGTATCCGATATGAAAAATCTGAAACGAATTGCTGCGCTGCTGCTCGTGCTGTGCGCCCTGTACGCGCTGAGCGTTCCCGCGTTTGCCGCGGAGGAAGCCGCGACTGATGCGGCGGTCGCCCTCGAGACGGCGGAGGTGTCCGGCGAAGCGGCGATCACGAGCGCGAAGGCGTGGGCCGCCGCGATCCTCATCGGTATTGCCGCTCTCGGCGGTGCGCTGGCGATGGGACTTGCCATCGGCAAGAGCGCCGAGAGCATCGCCCGTCAGCCCGAAGCCGCAGGTCCGCTGCGCACGACGATGATGCTCGGCCTCGTGTTCATTGAGACCGTCGTCATTTACGCGCTGATCGTGGCGATTTTGATTATTTTCGTTCTCTAAACCAACATTCCCCAACAGGAGGAAACCGATATGCCGCTGAATATCAATTTCCAGCAGGTCTTTCTGCATATGTTAAACTTCGCGCTGCTCTTCGGCGCGATGTACTTCCTGCTCTATCAGCCCGTGAAGAAATTCATGGACGAGCGCGCCGCGCGCTACGCCAAGATGGACGCGGAGGCAAAAGCCGCTCTCGATCAAGCGGAGCAGAGCAAAGCGGACTATGAAAAGAAGCTCGCGGACGTGAGCGCCGAGATCGAAGCGAAAAAGGCGGAGGCGCACGCCGCGCTGGACGCGGAGCTGGCAGAGGCGCGCGCACAGGCACAGAAGAGCGCCGACGAGCTGGTGGAAAAGAGCCGCAAGGCGGCACAGAGCGAGCGCGAGAAGATCCTGCGCGAGGCGGAGGGCGAAATCTCCGAGATGGTGGCTGCCGCCGCCGAAAAGCTGGTGCTCCAGAGCACGGAGGAAGCGTACGAACAGTTTTTAGCGACAGCGGAGGAGCGCGGCGTGAATGCGTGAGGCGATATTGTACTCCACCACACGGCCGACGAGCGAGCAGGAAGCGCGCTTCTGCGCGTTCCTGAAGCGTCGCTACGGGGAGGAGTTTGCGCTTGTGTGGAAGCAGAGTGCGGACTATCCGCGCGGCTTCTGTCTTGCCGTGGGCGAGGACCTGTTCGACTGGAGCATGGACGGGAGACTCCGCCGCTTCGAGCAGGCGTTCGCCGGACGGGAGGAGGAAAAACCGCTTTTACGTCAGGCGCAACAGTCTGCCCGCGCGGCGAGAGCGCGCACAAAAAAGGAAACGAAAGCGGTTTTGTATTCCGAGACTCCGCCCACGAAGGAGCAGGAAAACCGCTTTTACGCATTTTTAGCGGAGAAATACGGCGAAAACGTCCTGCTGCGCTGGGAAAAATCCGACGAGGCCAAGGGAGGGTTCCGTCTTGCTGTCGGCGAGGAGGTCTACGACTACACCGCGCAGGGGAGACTCCGCCAATTCAAGGATTATCTGCAAAGCTCGCTCGGCGCACAGGGCAACATCATCCCGCTGCTCAAAAACGTGGTGGGCGACTGGACGCCAAAAGCGCTCGCGCAGGAGGTCGGCACAGTGCTCTCCGTGGGCGACGGCATCGCGGAGGTGTCCGGCCTTGCGCACGCGGCGTACGGCGAGATTCTGCTCTTTGACGGCGGCGTGCGCGGCATGGTGCAGAATTTGAGCGAGGAGAGCGTGGGCTGCATCCTCTTTGACGACGAAGCGTCGGTTTCTGCCGGCTCCGCGGTGCGCCGCACCGGACGAACGGCGGGCGTGCCCGTGGGCGACGCGTTTTTGGGTCGCGCGGTCAACTCCCTCGGCGTCCCCATCGACGGTCTCGGTGAGATCAAGGCCGACGGCTACCGTCCCATCGAAAGTCCCGCGCCCGGCATTGTCGAGCGGCAGGGCGTTTCCCGTCCGATGGAGACGGGCATCCTCGCCATCGACGCGATGTTCCCCATCGGCCGCGGCCAGCGCGAGCTGATTATCGGCGACCGTCAGACCGGCAAGACCGCCATCGCGCTCGACACCATAATAAATCAAAAGGGCAAGGACGTTGTGTGCATCTACGTCTCCATCGGGCAGAAGGCAAGCTCCGTGATGCAGCTGATGCAGACGCTTAAACGCCACGGCGCGATGGAGTACACCGTCATCGTCCACGCAAGCGCCAGCGAAAGCGCCCCGCTGCAATACATCGCGCCCTATGCGGGCTGCGCGCTGGGCGAATACTTCATGGCGCAGGGCAGGGACGTGCTGATCGTTTACGACGATCTATCCAAGCACGCCATCGCGTACCGCACGATGAGCCTGCTGCTCGGCCGCTCTCCCGGACGCGAGGCGTACCCCGGCGACGTGTTCTATCTCCACTCCCGCTTATTGGAGCGCGCGGCGTGTTTGAGCATTGATCGCGGCGGCGGCAGCATGACGGCGCTTCCCATCGTGGAAACGCTCTCGGGCGACGTGTCCGCCTATATCCCGACGAATATCATCTCCATCACGGACGGTCAGATCTTTTTGGAGAGCAGCCTCTTCTTCTCCGGTCAGAGACCTGCGGTCAACGTGGGCCTTTCCGTGTCCCGCGTCGGCGGCGACGCGCAGACCAAGGCGATGAAAAAAGCCGCCAAGACCATCCGTCTCGACCTCGCGCAGTACCGCGAGATGGAGGTGTTCACGCAGTTTTCAAGCGACCTCGACGACACGACAAAGCGTCAGCTCGTCTACGGGCAGGGCCTGATGCGGCTTTTGCGGCAGAAGCAGTACGCCGCGTACGCGATGAACGAGCAGGTCGTGCTGCTCACGGCGGCGCTGCACCACGCGATGCAGACGATCCCCGCCGAGGAAATCGGCGATTTCGCCGCGAGGCTGCTTGCGGAAATGCACGAAAAGCAGGCTGCGGTCATGGCGCGTATCGCGCAGACGAAGGTGCTGTCCGACGAGGATGAAAAGACCATTCTTGACGAAGCAAAGCTTCTTGCGGAGCGCTGGGCGAAGTAAACTAACCCAAAGTGAGGTGAAGCCGGTATGGCGAGCGCCAAGGAGATCAAAAACCATATCGGCAGCGTGAAAAACACGCAGAAGATCACGAACGCGATGTACCTCATCGCGTCGACCAAGCTGCGCCGCGCGCGGGAAAATCTTACGCGGACGCAGCCGTATTTCGACGCGCTGCGCACGGAGATCGAGCGCGCGTTCCAGCACGCCGAGCGCGTGAGCAGTCCTTACGTTGCGGGCAGCCGGGAAACGCGCGAGGACGACGTGTACGGCTGTCTCGCGCTGACCACCGACCACGGCCTTGCCGGCGCGTACAACCAGAACGTCGCCGTGGCGGCGGAGCAGCTCATCGAAGGGCACGAAAACACGCGGCTTTTCGTCGTGGGCAGCTGGGGCCGACAGCATTTTCTCATGCGCGGCCTCACGGTGGACGAGGACTTTTCCTACCTTTCCCACAGCCCCGATCTGTCCCGTGCGCGGGAGATCGCTGCGCACCTGCTCGACCTTTACGAGCGCGGCGAGATCAAAAAACTGTACGTCGTTTACACGGAGCTGCGCGGCATGGTGCAGCGCGTCATCACGGAGGAGCTTCTGCCCATCGAGCCGGAGCGGTTCGCGCCGGAGCAGCAGCATAAGAAGATCAACTTTGAGCCGTCGGCGGATGCGGTGATCACCAGCGCCGTGCCGAGCTACGTCACGGGGTATCTATACAGCGCGATGGTCGAGAGCTACTGCGCCGAGCAGAGCGCGCGAGCTTCCGCGATGGACGCCGCGAGCGACAACGCGCAGGAGCTTTTGGACGAGCTCACCAAGGAATACAACCACGAGCGCCAGGGCGCCATCACGCAGGAGATCATTGAGGTCTCGGCGGGCGCACGGGCGAAAAAGCAGAAAGAGGGAGGCGCACGGAAATGAGTGAAACGAAGTATATCGGCACGATCGTTGAAATTTCGGGCAGCGTTGTGGACGTGCGCTTTGAAAACGGGAGACTTCCGAAGATCAAAGAGGCGCTGACCGTCGAACTGGACGGCAGGACGCTCACGATGGAGGTCGCGCAGCACGTCGGGAGCGAGCGCGTGCGCTGCATCATGTTAGACGGCAGCGAGGGGCTTTCCCGCGGACTTTCCGTCACCGCCACGGGCGATGGCATCCGCGTGCCCGTAGGCAAGTGCGTGCTCGGGCGGCTTTTCAACGTCCTCGGCGAGCCGATCGACGGCGAGGGCCCTATCCCCGCGGACGAGCCGCGCCGCAGCATCCACCGCAAGGCGCCCGCCTTTGACGAGCAGAGCCCCGCGGTCGAAATTCTCGAGACCGGCATCAAGGTCATCGACCTGCTCGAGCCGTACCCCAAGGGCGGCAAGATCGGCCTGTTCGGCGGCGCGGGCGTGGGCAAGACGGTGCTCATTCAGGAGCTCATTCACAACGTCGCGATGGAGCACGGCGGCTACTCGATCTTTACCGGCGTCGGCGAGCGCAGCCGCGAGGGCAACGACCTCTGGAAAGAGATGAAGGAGAGCGGTGTTTTCGAAAAGACCGCGCTTGTGTTCGGCCAGATGAACGAAGCGCCCGGCGTTCGTATGCGCGTGGGGCTTTCGGGCCTCACGATGGCGGAGTATTTCCGCGACGTGGAGCACAAGGACGTGCTGCTGTTTATCGACAATATTTTCCGCTTCGTGCAGGCGGGCAGCGAGGTATCCACGCTGCTCGGCCGTATGCCCTCCGCCGTCGGCTACCAGCCGACGCTCGCGGAAGAGATGGGCGAGCTGCAGGAGCGCATCACCTCCACCAAAGACGGCTCGGTCACGTCCGTGCAGGCGGTCTACGTTCCGGCGGACGACCTGACCGACCCCGCGCCGGCGACGACGTTCGCGCATTTGGACGCGACGACGGTGCTTTCCCGTAAGATCGCCGAGCAGGGGCTTTATCCTGCCGTCGATCCGCTGGAGTCCACGTCCCGCATTCTGGAGGAGGACATCGTGGGCGAGCGGCACTACCGCATTGCGCGGCAGGTGCAGTCGACGCTGCAGAAGTACCGCGAATTGCAGGACATCATCGCCATCCTCGGCATGGAGGAGCTGGGCGAGGAGGACAAGGTGACGGTCAACCGCGCGCGCAAAATTCAGCGTTTTCTGGCGCAGCCGACGTTCGTTGCCGAAAAATTCACGGGCTTACAGGGCAAATACGTCCCGCTGAGCGAAACCCTGCGCGGCTTCGAGGAAATTCTCAGCGGCCGCATGGACGCTTACCCCGAGGCGGCGTTCTACAACGTCGGCACCATCGACGAGGCGCTGGAAAAGGCGAAAAAGCTCGAAAGCGGTGAGCTGTGATGAACACGTTCACGCTGAAAATTCTCGCTGCCGAGCGCGTGTTTTACGATGGTGCCTGCGTGTCGCTCACCGTGCCGACGCTCGACGGGCTCTACGGCGTGCAGGCGAAGCACGAGGACGTGATCCTCGCCGTCGTCCCGGGGACGCTGACGCTCAGGACTGACGCAGGCGAGGAGATCGTCGCAGCGGTGTCGGGCGGCGTACTGAAGATGGAGGATAACGAAGCGCTGCTGCTCGCCGATACGGTCGAGCGTGCGGACGAGATCGATGAAAAGCGTGCCGAGCGCGCGGCGGCACGGGCAAAGGAAGAGCTGCTGCAAAAAAAGGGCGTGCAGGAGCGGCGCATGGCGCAGGAGAACATGGCGCGTGCGCTCAGCCGCATCAAAACGGCAAAGCACCGCGGCGGCAGAGAATAAGAGAGAAAAAGCACGGCCAACGGCGGTTTACCATAGGGAGAAACCGCCGAAAGCCGTGCTTTTTTGCGTCCTGCGAATAATATTTTCCACGCTGACAGAAAACGCCCTCTTTTGCACCGTATTCCGCATAGAATGAGGAAAAAGGAGGGGAAATGATGGAATTGGCGAGAAAAAATATGTTTTTATCCCGCCGCGTGCTGTATCTGCCCGTTTCCGGCATCCGGGCAAACCCCAATCAGCCGCGGCGCGTGTTTGACGAGGCTGCATTGCGCGAGCTTGCTGAGAGCATCCGGCAGTACGGCATTTTGCAGCCGCTGACCGTGCGCCGCGCAGCGGACGGCTATGAGCTGATCGCGGGGGAGCGGCGGCTGCGCGCGGCGAAGCTCGCGGGACTGCGCTCGGTGCCGTGTCTGCTGACCGCGGCAGAGGAGGAAAGCTCATCCGTTCTGGCGCTCATTGAAAATATCCAGCGGCGCGACCTGCACTATTTCGAGGAAGCGGCGGCGATCGCGCGGCTTATCGCGCAGTACGGCCTCTCGCAGGAGCAGGCGGCGGACAAGCTGGGCAAGTCCCAGTCCGCCGTCGCCAACAAGCTGCGGCTGCTGCGCTTATCACCCGAGTGCGCGGCACTTCTGCGCGAGCACGACCTTTCCGAGCGGCACGCCCGCTCGCTTTTGCGCCTCGCGGACGAGGAGGAGCGGCTCGCGGCGCTCAAAACGATCATCGCGCGGGGGATGACCGTCGCACAGACGGAGGAATACATTGAAGGCTTACTCGACAAAAGCGCCGTCACGCCGCCGGCGCGCAGGCCCACTTACGTCATCAAGGACGTGCGCATTTTCCTCAACAGCGTACACCATCAGCTTAGCATCATGCAGCGTGCGGGCGTCAACGCCAACGCCGAGCGTGAGGATACGGACGACGAGATCCGGCTGGTCATTCACATCCCCCGGCGCGCCGGATCGTAAAATGTGCGGCGCGGACAAAAATGTTACCGAAATGTAGTGCTTTTTCCAAATAGGTGTGATATGATATACAGTTGGTAAATAAAATAAGCAAACGCTTGTTTGGAGAAAGATCATGGAAGAACAAAATCCGATTGAGCCGATCGAGCAGGCAGCCGCAGGGGAAACGCCCGCAGAACGCGCGGTGCCGTCCGAGGGAGGCAAGCATTTGAAAAAGAACGGAAAGACACCGCTCATCGCGGCGGCCTGCGTCGTCGGCGCGCTCATCGTCGGCTTCGCTGCGGCGTGCGTGATGGCGGCAACGTCTACGACGATCCTGCGCGGCGTCGAAGCCTTCTGCATTGACTTCGGCGGACAGTCTGTCGAGCAGGCGGCGCAGACGCTGGAGCGCGAGATCGTACAGGGAGAGAACGCAGGCGCGCGGTTCCGCGTGGACGAGTGGCACATGGTATTCAAGCGCTATGAAGAGCTCGGCATGACGCTCGACTGCGACGCGACTGCCCGTGCGCTCTACGCCTACGGGCGCGGCGGGAATGTTCTTGCCAACGGATGGCAGTATCTCTTTGCCCGCGGCGCACTGGTCGAACCCGTGTGGAGCATTGACGAAGCGCAGATGAAAAAGGCGGCGTATGACGTCGCGCACGAGCTGACCTTTGCCCCCGTCGACTTTTCCTACACTGTGGACGAAACGGGACTGTACGCCGTCAAGCCCTGCGACGGGCAGACGCTTACGGCGGACGCGGTGATCGAGGTGTGCGAAACGAAGCTTTGCACCGGCAAGGGATTCCGGTGGGAGCTCGGCACCGACAGCCCATCCGTCGCGCCGGAAAAGGGCGATTACGCGACGTATCTGGCAGAGCTTCAGCAGGAATTCGCTCAGCCTTGCGTCAACGCGAGCTACGATAAGCAAACCGGCGGCATCCTACCCGAAAAAGTCCACGCCGAATTCATCAGTCTTGACGATGCCGTTGCCAAAATGGACGCGGCCGTGGGCGGTGAGACGGTGCGTATCACCCGAAACGTGGAGTACCCGAAGGTGACGGCGGCGGAGCTGGAGCAGGTGCTGTTTCGCGACGTGCTCGGCTCCTACACCACGAAGGTCGGCGGCGTGGAGGGGCGGCACAAGAACGTGCAGCTCACGGCGAGCCGCATCGACGGGTTTGTGATGAACAGCGGCGAGAGCATCAAATACGGTGAGCTGACGACGCCGTTCACGCTGGAAAACGGCTACTTCCTTGCACCCATGTACTTAAAGGGAAAGACTGTGGACGGTGCCGGCGGCGGCGCCTGCCAGGCAAGCTCCACGCTCTACGCTGCGTCGATACTTGCCAATCTCGAGATCGTGCAGCGCATCAACCACGGGTTTGCCTCGGACTATATCGGTCTGGGTCTTGACGCAACGGTTGCCGAGGGCGGCCCGGAGTTTGAGGTGCGCAACAACACAGACTATCCGATCAAGGTGCAGGCCATCTTTGAAACCAAGAAGGGAAAAGACTATATCACAGTCAACCTTCTCGGAACAAAGACCGATGACACCTATGTGAAGATCCGCACAGAGGTTTTGTCCACAACGCCGTATGAAGAGGAGATCGTGGAAACAGACGAGCTTGCACCGGGCGCACGGGAAGTCGAGCAGACGCCGTATACAGGCTACCTCGTCAAGACCTATCGCCAGGTATACAGCGGCGATGGAACGCTGATTTCAGAGACCCGTGAGGCAACAAGCAAATACAACGCGCGCAATCGAATCATCAAGGTCGGCAAGGCCGCCGAGGGCTCGGTGACGCCGACGGAACCGACTATCGCGCCGGGCGATCCGCTTGTCAATCCCGTTGAAATTCCGGTCGCGCCGGTAGAGACTCCGGTGGAAGCGCCGGTCGAAACGCCCGTTGACACAGAGGGCTTGTCGGTCAAGACGGAAGAAACCGTATAAAAAAGGAAGCGGGCTGACCGCTTCCTTTTTTGCGCAAAAAAATGCCGCGGCGCGCTCGGCTCTGCGCGCACACGGCAAAACAAGGAGGGGAAAATATCTCTCTCTTTTCATACCGTAGCAAAAACGGGCGAAAAATACAATGGAAAGTTCTGGTGTCCCGCCTGACGGATGCTTGTCAAAAATTAAACGACATCTTCGCAAAATTGAATGAAATCCTGCAAAACTTTGCCCAAAGCCCTTGCTTTTGTCAAAAGGGGAGGGTATAATGACAGAAACTAAGCAAATGCAAGTAAAATCAATATAAAAGCAAAAATTTGAGAGGAGCATTTTATCATGGCAAAGTTCAAAGTTTATTACACCATCGAGCTCAACCAGGTCGCGACCGACATCTTCGAGAAGAACGACTTCGAAGTCAAGGTCTGCAGCCACAACGACGAGGTCACCTATCTCAAGGAGCTTGCCGAGTTCCAGCCCGACGGCATCATGTGCCGCACCGAGCCCATCACTGCCAAGATGATGGACACCTGCAAGAACCTCAAGGTCATCGGCAAGCAGGGCGCCGGCCTCGACAACATCGACATGGACCACGCCCACGCCAAGGACATCACCGTCGTCTACGCGCCCGCCGGCAACGCCAACGCCGTTGCTGAGCACGCTGTTCTGATGATGCTCGCCTGCGCCAAGCGTTTCAACTATGTTGACAAGCAGTTCCGCGGCGGCAACTTCCTCGTCCGCATGAACATGGAGCACACCTATGAGCTCGGCGGCAAGACCCTCGGCATGATCGGCTGCGGCCGTATCTCCCAGCTCGCCATGCAGAAGTGCAAGTACGGCTTCGGCATGAAGGTCATCGGCTACGATCCGTACCTCACGCAGGACAAGATCGGCGATCTGTGCGAGCTCAAGGCTACCGCCAAGGAAGTTTGGGAGCAGGCTGACTTCGTCTCCGTCCATCTCCCCGTTGTTGACTCCACCAAGTACTCCATCGGCCGTGAGCAGTTCAGCTGGATGAAGCCCACCGCTTCCTTCATCAACTGCGCGCGCGGTGCTCTCATCAAGGAGAACGAGATGATCGAGTGCCTCAAGGACGGCACCCTGTTCCAGGCCGGTCTCGACGTGTTCGACTCTGAGCCCATCAAGGAAGAGTCCCGCGAGCTGTTCGATCTCGACAACGTCATCATGACCCCGCACATGGCCGCTACCACCGAGCAGTCCGTCATCAACTGCTGCACCAGCGTTGCCGAAGACATCGTTGCCGTCTGCAACGGTCAGGAGCCCAAGGTCAAGGCCGCCAAGCCCAAGTTCTAAGATTACCAACAAGAAAAGAAAGAGTCCTTTCGGGCTCTTTCTTTTTGCGAAGAAAAGCGTCGTGTGCTCTTGTGCAAAAGGCACACAAAAGAAGGGAAAATTTGTTCACCTTTTTCCGCAAAAAGGTCGACAAAAAAGTTGCGTTTGATATAATACTACTGTATAACAGCCGCGGACAGTGTCCGGGCATGATATTTGGAGGATTACAGACATGGCAATTCAGATCGGTATCAACGGTTTTGGCCGTATCGGCCGTATTTTGCTGCGCATCATGAGCGAGCAGAGCGACGTGTTTGACGTGCGCGCGATCAATCTGCGCAAGGCTGACCTGCCGCAGATGGTTTATTTTGCCAAGTATGACACCGTGTTCGGCCGCTTCAACGGCACGGTCGAGACCGACGGCGAGAGCCTGATCGTCAACGGCAAGAAGATCAAGGTGTTCAGCGAGTCCGAAGCCAACCTCATCCAGTGGAGCGAAGCCGGCGCTGAGTACATCGTCGACACCACCGGCGTTTACACCACCTCCGAAAAGGCCGCCGCGCACTTCGAGGGCGGCGCCAAGAAGGTCATTATTTCCGCTCCCGCCAAGGACGACACCCCGATGTTCGTCATGGGCGTCAACCAGGATATGTACAACAAGGAGATGAAGATCGTCTCCAACGCCTCCTGCACCACCAACTGCCTTGCCCCGCTCGCCAAGGTCATCCATGAGAAGTTCGGTATCGAGGAGGGCCTCATGTCCACCATCCACGCCTCCACCTCCAAGCAGAAGAGCGTGGACGACCGCGCCGGCAGCGACTGGCGCATCGGCCGCAGCATCTACGGCAACATCATCCCCTCCACCACCGGCGCCGCCAAGGCCGTCGGCAAGGTCATCCCCGCTCTCAAGGGCAAGCTGACCGGTATGTCCTTCCGCGTTCCCGCGCCGGACGCTTCCGTGGTCGACTTCACCGTCCGTCTCAAGACCGCCACGACTTATGAGGAGATCTGCAAGGCCGTCAAGGAAGCCAGCGAGGGCGAGCTCAAGGGCATTCTCGCCTATACCGCCGATCCCATCGTCTCCGCGGACGTGGTCGGTTATCCCTGCCCCAGCGTCTTTGACGAGCAGGCGGGCATCATGCTCAATGAGAAGTTCGTCAAGCTCATCGCGTGGTACGACAACGAGTTCGGCTACACCGCCAATATGTGCAACCTCATCAAGTACATCGCCAAGGTCGACGGCGTGCTGTAAGGGGATAGCAAAACGAATGCATCAAAAAATCCCGCTCTTGCGAGCGGGATTTTTTCTGCGAAAAAGCGATAAAATTTTACAGTCCCATTGTGGCGAGGATAAAGAGCGCAAGCTCCGCGACGCCGACGAGCGCCATCACGGCGATGCCCTTGAGCCCGGGCTTGGGCACGTGGACGGGTGCGATGAACGCGACGCCGAGGATGAACAATCCGACGCCGTAAACAACGTAGTCCGTCAGCCCTCCGTAGAGCGCGAGGAGGTAGTAGGCAGGCACCATGAACGCAGCCGACGTGACGGGTACGCCGAGGTAGTATTTGCGAACGCTGTCCGTGCTCTTTTGCCGCTCCTCCTCCATGACGTTGAAGTAGGCGAGGCGGATGAGCGCGCAGAGCACGAAAAACGCCATCGTCGTCAAAAACCACGTCGCCGTGCAGCCCGTGCCCGCGCCGATGGCGGCGGGCAGGACGCCGAAGCAGACGAGGTCGTTGAGCGAGTCGATCTGAATGCCGAAATTCTTCTCCGTTTCCGTGCGGTTTTTCTTCGTGCGGGCGATGCGGCCGTCAAATGCGTCGAGCAGGCCGGCGAGCATCAGAAAAAGAAGCGCGGCGGGTAAATTTTCGTGCGCGGACGCATAGATGCCGGCAAGACCGAACAAAAGCGAAACATACGTCGCGATCACGGTATAGTCGTAGACACCGATCATAGGCAGGCCTTTCTGAAACGAATAAAAAGTGAAAGTATATGATAAATCAATATAGCAGAGAGCCGGCGGGATTGCAAGAAAAGTCGAAGAAAGGAAATGTAAAGATTTTGTGACACGGATATTATATGTGCGAAGCGGTGGAAGTAAGCAAAAAAAAGAGAGGGCGGGTTCGCACCCGCCCTCTCGGAAAATCAAAGTTATTCCTCGGTCACGATCATACCGTAGCCGCCGTTGTTGCGGCGATAGACGACCGCGACGGCGTTGTCGTCCGTGTTGCGGAAGACGTAGAAGCTGTGGCCCAGCAGGTTCATCTGCAAAATCGCCTCGTCGGGGCTCATCGGCTTGACGGCAAAGCGCTTGGTGCGCACAAGCTCGAACTCGCGCTCCTCCTGCAGCTCGAATTCCTCGGGCAGCTCGGGAACGACGGACTCGCTGCGCAGGTTCTTGGCAAGGCGGGTCTTGTTCTTGCGGATCTTGCGCTCGATCTGGCTGACGGACTCGTCGATCGCGCCGCGCATATCGCCGTCGGCGTCCTCACAGACAGCGCGGAACAGGGTGCCATTGGCACCGCGGAGCATGACCTCCACGACGCAGCGGTTCTTCTTCTCCACGGAGAAGGTGACCTGTGCCTCGGGTTCCTCCTTGAAGAATTTCTCCAGCTTGCCGATCTTCTTCTCGGCGTAAGCCTTGACGGATTCGTTCAGGGAGATCTTTTTGCAGGAAAATGTGTACTTCATAACGGTTGCTCCTTTCCATTTTTGCCTATGTGGAAAAGCGAAAAAGGAAGCCGCAGCGACTCCCTCTTCACTTTTATGTATTATAGCACGAAAGTTTCCATATTCCAACAGCAAAACGCAAGAAAGATGATTTTTGTGCGTTTTGACAAAATAAAGATCACTCGACGCGCTTCGGCATGGATAGGTTTCGTTCGACAAAACCTCCTCTTGCGAAATTTGGACAAGTCCTGTATCATAAGCATCGGAAGCTTTCCAATATCCCACCCGTTTGGGCCGCTGTCTCTTCGACGGCGGCTCTTTTTTTGTCGCGGAAACGCAGCAAAAAAGAGCACGGCCGAGTGCCCCGCAACGGGGTGCCGAACCGTGCTCTTACTGCACTTATTTGCTGGCGACGTCGTAAAAATCCTTTTCGCCCGGGGTGACATAGCCCAGCTCATCGCGGGCCAGCTCCTGCAGGTACTCGATATCGTCCGCTTTTTCCAGCGCCGCCTCCAGCGAGGCGTTCTCCTGCTTCTGCGCGGCAAGCTGCGTCTCAAGGCTTGCCTGCTCCGTCTGCGCCGTTTCGATCAGCCGACGCATATAAAACAGTTCCACGGTGACGATGATCAGCAGCACCGCGATCACGATGAGCGTGAACGCGCTTGTGCGCACTCTCGCCTTGTTTACCATGCGTTAGCGCCCCCTTTTGTCCGCTGCGGCGGTACGTTCGGCGCCCGGACCGCCGATACGTTTTTATTATAAAACAGTTCCGCAAAAAAAGGAAGAGCCTTTTGCAAAGTTTGGTCAGTTTACCATAAAAGATTTTCAGCGCATCGAGCGGCAGGCGCAAAAGCTGCAGCAGCGCGAAAAAAGTTCCTGCCCAGAAATCCCACAGCGGACGGAAAAGCCGAGATAGCAGCGCAAAATAGAGCGCCGCACCCAAAACCGCTGCGAAGAGCATATACAGCCGCAGCTCGCCGCCGCCGATCTTCAGCGCAAAGGCGAAGCTCAAAACCGCGAGCGCAAGGCAGTAAAGCGTGTCGAGCGCATCGGTGAGCAGCCGCGATCTCCGCCGCCGAAACCGGATCGCGCGCAGCAGATCGTACAAAAGCGCCGCGGCGACGCCGAGAAGCAGCGAACAGAGCAGCGTCGTCGCCTGTTCCGAGAGCGAAACGCCCATCGTTACCCCCCGAACAGCCGCGAGAGCAGGCCGCCGCGCCCGCCGCCCAAGTCCTCATAGCTCACGGAGTCGATGCGCCCATCCACGTGCAGCTCGCCGCCGTCGAGACTGAGCTTGTCGATGTGCAGACTCTCTCCCTGCACAATGAGCGTGCCGGCAGAGGTGGTCATCACGATCTCGCCCTCGTCGAAACGGTCCACGTCCTCCACGCCGGAGACGGTCAATCTTTCGCGTCCGTCCAGCTCCAAGTGGTGGGGGGAATTATCGTAAGTCATAGTGATCCGTCCTTTCGTCCGCGCAAAAACGCGCCGTGCATAGTAAACATACCGAATACTATGCACGGCGTTCTTAAAATAGACGGAAAATCTTATTGTGCGGCAACCTCGCGGTAAAGGAGTGAAGCCTCCGCCTTGCCGGCGGTCTCCGACACGTCGAGCACTTCGACGGCAAGCGTGCGCTCGCCGAAGTGGACGGCGATCACGTCGCCGACCTTCACATCGTACGATGCGCGGGCGACCTTGCCATTGACCGTGATTTTCCCGGCGTCACAGGCTTCGTTGGCGACGGTGCGGCGCTTGATGAGCCGCGAAACTTTGAGATATTTGTCAAGTCGCATAAAATTCTCCTGCAAAAAAATCAAAGAGGGTCACAAAGTGACCCTCTTTGAAGATCTCTTACTTGGCGACAGCGTCCTTGAGAGCCTTGCCGGCCTTGAAAGCGGGAGTGCTGGAAGCGGCGATGGTGATGGCTTCCTTGGTCTTGGGGTTGCGGCCGGTACGGGCGGCGCGATGCTTGACTTCGAAAGAGCCGAAGCCGACGAGCTGGACCTTTTCACCCTCCTTGAGGGCATCGACGATGGCATCAAAAGTAGCGGTAACGATCGCTTCGGATTCCTTCTTGGTGATGTTGGCCTTTTCTGCAACAGCAGCGATGAGTTCGGTCTTGTTCATAATATACCTCCAAAAATTTTACCGGTCGTCAAAAACGAACGGTTATATATGAGCAAAAAACGAAGAAACGTTTTCAGTCATCAAAAGTGTGTTTTGCCGCATTCCACAGCGCGGTGAGTTCATCGGGGGAGAGCTTGTCCATCGAGGTGCCCTGCGCGCTCACGGCATCCTCGACAGAGCGGAAGCGCGTGAGGAACTTTTCGCAGGTCTTTTGCAGCGCGTCCTCGGGATCGACACCGCAGAAGCGGCCGACCTTGACGGCGGCAAACAGCACGTCGCCCAGCTCTTCTTCAAAGTTGGTGCTGCTCTCCACGGCGGCGCGCAGCTCGGACACTTCCTCGTCGAGCTTGTCCAGCGCACCGGCGACGGCGAGAAATTCAAAGCCCGCTTTCGCCGCCTTGCTTTGCAGCTTGTCCGCCCGCCAGAGCGCGGGCAGCGAGCGTGCAACGTGATCCATCGCATCGGCGGTGGTGGCGAGTCCCTTTTCCTCGCGCTTGAGCTGCTCCCAGTTCACGAGCACCTGCTCGCTTGTCTCGGCAGTCTCATCCCCGAAAATGTGCGGGTGGCGGAAAATAAGCTTGCGGCAGACGCGGTCGGTCACATCGTCAAAGGTAAAGCGCCCCGCGTCCTCTTCCATGTGGACGTTGAAGAGCACCTGCATCAGTACGTCGCCCAGCTCCTCGCACATCATGTCCGGGTCGTCGCGGTCAAAGGCCTCGACAGCCTCATAGGCTTCCTCCAGGAAGTTGCGGCGATTGCTTAAGTGCGTCTGCACGCGATCCCACGGGCAGCCGTCCGGCGCGCGCAGGATGCGCAGAATTTGCACAAGGTCATCAAAGCGATAAACCGATTTCCTTTCAAAATTTACCATAGTTTTTCCTTCAATGCAAGAATTTTTTCTTGATTTCACAAGCTTTTCAGCGAATTTTCAAAATCTTTGCGACTTTTTCGCCCTTGGGTAGCAGCGCAAGGTCGTCTTTGGTGATGATGTGCAGCGCGAGAACGAGCACGGCGTAGACCACCACGGCGGCTCCGATCGCGCCGCCGACGCACACAAGAAGCGACAGCCTTGCACCGGACAGCACGATCACGCCCGGGAGCAGACGGTAGACAAGCTTCGCGCTCATCGCCATGAGGAACGACGCGAGCAGGGGTTTGGCAAAGAGGGCGAAGTAGTTCGGCGTATCCTCCATCGTGCGCGCGACGATGACGAGATTCAAAAGCGCGGTGAGGGCGAAGCACACAAGCGTACCGATGGGTGCGCCGTGGATGTTGATCGAGGGCACGGCGACAAGATTGTAGTTGAGCGCGATCTTCACGACGCCGCCGATGAGCATCGTGACGATGGGCACGTTGACGCGCCCGTAGCTCTGCAGAATCGAGTTCGTGATGAGCATGATGCACACGAAGATACTGGCGATGCCGAGAACGGCGAGCAGCGGCCCGCCAAGCGTCGCGTCATAGCGGGAGTAGAGCAGGCGGAAGATCGGCTCGGCGAGCGCCCACAGGCCGAAGCCCATCGGAAACGCGAGCAGCGCCGTCACGCGGAAGGAAGAGCCGATCACGCGCGCGGTGTGTGCTCGGTCGCGCCGCGCCAGCGCCGCCGACACCGTGGGGATGACCGACGCGGTCAGCGCGATCATCAGAGACGACGGCAGGTTGTAGAGCGTCATGCACGCGGAATAGGTGCCGTAGAGCGCGCGGCTTTCGTCGAGCGTCAGCCCCAGCGCGCTTTGCAGCTGCCCCTGCACGAGCGAGGTGTCGATCAGCGTGATGATGGACACCATCGAGGCGGAGAGCGTGATGGGAATGGCGATGGCGAGCAGGCGGCGGAAGATCGCGCCGCTGCCGTCACACGGCTCGCTGTCGTCTGCGGGCGTGCGGTGGCGCAGGTGGTCGAGCGCCATATAGACAAGCGAAATGATCGTGCCGATCGTCACGCCCATGATCGCGCCGGCGGCGGCGATATAATCAGGATACCCCTCGCGCAGCAGCCACAGCGCGAGCGCCAGTCCGATCACGAGCTTGCACAGCGCCTCGATGATCTGCGAGACGGCGGTGGGCGTCATGTGAAATCTGCCCTGCGCGTAGCCGCGGAACGCCGACAGACACCCCACGCACACGACAGCGGGCGCGAGCGCGCGGATGCCGTACGCCGCGCGGGGATTGTGCAGCAGCGCCGCGAGGAAGTCGTTGCCCCACCACATGAGGGCAAACGAGAGGACGCCGAGCGTCAGAAACACCGTGAACGACACGCGGAAGATGCGCTGCGCCTGACGGTGCCGCCCCAGCGTGTTCGCCTCGGACACCATTTTAGACAGCGCCACGGGCAGTCCCGCGGTCGAGAGGGTGAGGAGCATGGCGTAAATATTATAGGCGTTGTTGAAGTCCGCCGCGCCGGTCTCGCCGAGGATGTTGAGCAGCGGGATCTTGAACACCGCGCCGATGATCTTGACGATGACGATGCCCGCGGCGAGGATCGCCGCGCCGCCGAGGAAGGATTGCTTTTTTTCCGTTGCCATAGCAAAACGACCTTTACTGATAATTGCGGCTTTTGCCGCGCGAAAGGGATCACATTTTCTCTAAACAACCGAGGATGAGCGCGGAGAAGCGCGGGGCGGACGCCTCCGCCATTTCGTTGACCTCGTCGCCGGAGAGCGGCTGGGGCAGCACGCCTGCCGCCATGTTGGCGCACAGTGTTACGCCCAAAATCTCATAGCCGCAGTGGTTTGCGACAATGACCTCCGGCACGGTGCTCATGCCCACGGCGTCCGCGCCGAGGACACGCGCCGCGCGAATTTCAGCCGGTGTCTCAAACTGCGGGCCGGGGAAGTACATATAAACGCCCTCGCGCAGCGTGATGCCCTGCTGTGCCGCGACATCGCGGGCAAGCTGCTGCAATCTGGGGGAATAGGTGGTGGACATATCGGGGAAGCGGGTGCCGAACTCCTCCACGTTGGCTCCGCGCAGGGGACCGAAGTCAAAGAGCTTGATGTGGTCGGTGATGAGCATGAGGTTGCCCGCGGTATAGTCCGTGTTAACCGCGCCGGCGGCGTTCGTGACAATGAGTTTGGTCGCGCCCAGCAGACGCAGTACGCGCACGGCGTAGCCGGCATCCTCCATCGAATATCCCTCGTAGCAGTGCATTCTGCCCTGCATGACCGCGACGCGCTTACCGCGCAGCGTACCGAACACGAAGCGGCCCTTGTGCCCCGGCGCGGTGGACGCGCGGAAGTGCGGGATCGTGCCGTAATCGACGAAGATCGGGTTTTCCACCGTGTCGCCGAGAAAGCCCAGTCCCGAGCCGAGGACGAGCAGCGCCTCGGGGACGAAGCCGTTCAGTTTCCCGCGCAGAAAATCCGCGCTCTCCTGATAGTCGGAAAAGGTAAAATTCATCGTGTTTTCCTCCTTGTAAATCAGTCCTGTGTCATCATGTCGCAGTAGAATGCGGCGAAAGCGTTTAAGTTGGCGCGCCACTTCTCCGGACGCTCGATATACTCTGTGGGATATTTTGCGTTGAACGCGCGCGATATATCCTGCACGCCCACCATCTTGGTCGAGCCGCCCGCGCCGAGCGAGAGAATGGAGTGCAGCTCCTCCATGATGTAGATGTTGTAAAGCCCCTCCGCGCCCGGTTTTGTCCAGCCGACGTTTTCAAAGCTGCCGGACATGTATTTCTGGCGGTAGAGGTAATACGGGGCAAAACCATGTTTACGCAGCGTGGGATTGGCATAGTCCAGCATGGCGGAAACTTCCTCCGCGCTGGGGATGCGGCTTCCCTCGAGCATGATGCGGCTGCCCTTTTTGAGAGACAGCGTATGCACGGTGATATTGTCCGCGCCCATGGTCAGCACCTCGTCGAGCGAGCGGGCGAAGCCCTCGGGTGTATCCTCGGGAAGTCCCGCGATCAAATCCATGTTGACGTGCGGGAAGCCCGCCGCCTTGACCTCGCCCATCGCGCGGCGGATGTCGTCCGCGGTGTGTTTTCTGCCGATGGCGGCGAGGACGTGATCCTCCATCGTCTGCGGGTTGATGCTCACGCGCGTGGTACCGTGGTCGCGCAGGACGCGCAGCTTATCGGGGTCGATGGTATCGGGACGGCCCGCCTCGATGGTGAGCTCGGCGAGACGGGTAAAGTCGAAATTTGTCTCCAATGCGGTGAGCAATCTGTCCATCTGCGGCGCGGTCAGCGTGGTCGGCGTGCCGCCGCCCATGTAGAACGACTTCACGTTCAATCCGAGATCGCGCACAAGCTGTCCCGCGGCCTTGACCTCTTCGCACAGCGCGTCAAGATACGGCTCGACGAGCGCGAACGACTTCTCCACACTCTGCGCCACGAACGAGCAGTAGGCGCAGCGCGTCGGGCAGAACGGGATGCCGACGTAGAGCGAAATGTCGTTCGGGTACAGGTCAGACGCCGCCTTGATGCCGGCGTGGGCGCACTCCATCGCAAGACGGATGCGCTCGGGCGTAACAAAATAGGTATCGGCAAGCTCACGTTTGGCGTAGGCGCTGCCGCCCTCTTTGAGGAGCGAGAGCGCGACCTTCGTCGGGCGCACGCCCGTCAGACTGCCCCATGCGGGGGCGATGCCGAGCAAGTCCTTCGCCGCGGCGAAAAAGCTCAGTCCCAGCGCGTGGCGGCGCTGCCCCTCGCGCTCATAGCTTGAACCGGAGAGGGGGTAAGAATAGCTTTGCTCGGCGGTCTTGCCGTCGTAACCGAGCTTACTTGTGAAGCGGACGGTGTCGTTCTCCTCTGTCATTTCAACGACTGCCCAGCGTGCATCGGTGTCCTCCACCGCGCCGTAAACGGGGCGCTCGTCGGGAAACAGCGTCAAAAGGCTCTGCTCGAGCGCGTATTTTTCATCATGCCCAATGAGTTCAACTTTCATTACAGCAGCCCCATGACAGCGTATTTGAGATAGATATTCTTCTCGCGCTCACGCTGGAGCGTCGTGAAGTCCATGTGGCCGGGATAGACCTGATAGTCGCCCTCGAGCGCGGCGAGGCGGCGCAGGGAGTCGTACATCTTCGGCGCGCTGCCGTTGGGGAAGTCCGTGCGCCCCATGGAGCCGGCAAAGAGCGTGTCGCCGGTGAAGAGCGTGTCGCCCACGCGCAGCGTCACGCCGCCCTCGGTGTGACCCGGGGTGGTGATGACCTCGATCGTGAGAGAGCCGAGCGTGAGCGTGTCGCCGTCGTCATAATAGCACAGGTCGGGGATGTACTCCGCGAGCGGGAAGAGGTAGAAGCCCGTCCCTAAAGCGTCGAGCTTGTGGATATAGACCTTCGCATCGGGGAACGCCGCCTTGAGCGCGGGAACGCCGCCCGTGTGGTCGCGGTGACCGTGCGTGAGCAGGATATAGCGCACGTCCCAGCCGCCCTCCTTGATAGACGCGATGAGCATATCCGCCTCGTCGCCCGGGTCAATGACGGCGCACTGATTGGCTTCCTCGTCAATGAGGAAATAGCAGTTGGTCTGATAGGAGCTGACGACGCGATGATTGACTTTCATAACAAAACTCCTCGTGATTTGCCGCCGCAGCGGCAAATGAAATTATAAGTTTTCGGTATCGACGACCAGCGTGAACGGGCCGTCGTTGAGGGAATCGACCTGCATATACGCGCCGAACTCGCCGGTTTCGACGTGGTAGCCCTTTTCGCGGCAGAGCGCGACGAATTTTTCGTAGAGCGGGATGGCGATTTCGGGACGCGCGGCGCCGAGGAATTCGGGGCGGCGGCCTTTTTTGCAGTTGCCGTAGAGCGTGAATTGCGAGATGACGAGAATTTCGCCGCCGACGTCGTCGAGCGACAAATTGATCTTGTCGTTCTCGTCGTCGAAAATGCGAAGCGAGCACAGCTTGTCGGCGAGCTTTTTGCACTTTGCTTCGTCGTCGTCGGGGGCGACGCCGAGCAGGATGAGAAAGCCCTGATTGATCTGCCCGTGTATTTTCCCGTCGATGGTGACGGAGGCGTGCTTGACCTTGGTGAGTACTGCGCGCATGGCGGTCTCCTTTTTTGAACTGTATTAACCCGCGGGGCGGTCGACCTTCATCACGCCGCTGATCTGATGGAGCTTGCGCATGACGGAGGCGAGATGCTCGGCGTCGGTGACGGAGATCTGCAGGTGGATGAGCGCAAACCCGTCGGCGGTGGCGCTGGCATTGAGCATACTCACGCGGGTGTTGGTAGAGGAAAGCGCGCTGGACACGTCCAGCACGAGATTGAGGCGATCCTTCGCGTAAATGTCGAGCGAGGTCTGGTAGAACTCCTTCACGTCGCTGCCCCAGCTCACCTTGATCCAGCGGCCGACCTCCTCGGGCTTTCTGCGTGTGGGCGCGGCGTTGGGACAGTCGCAGCGGTGGACGGACACGCCGTAGCCGCGCGTGATGAAGCCGATGATGTCGTCGCCCGGGACGGGCGTGCAGCACTTGGAGAACTTGACGAGGCAGTTCGAGAGGCCCTCCACCACGATGCCCTGCTCGCTGTGGCTGCGCTTGGGGACGGCGGGGCGCGTCTTGCCGGGGGCCTCCTCCGTGGGGACGGTGGCGGCCTTTTCCGCCTGATGCTGCCGCGCGAGACGCATGATCTCCTCGTGGATGCGGTTGACCGCCTTCTGCGCGGAGAAGCCGCCGTAGCCGATGGCGGCATAGAGATCGTCCATCGTGTTGTACGGCACCTTGTGCAGAAGCGTCTCCTCCAGCTCCGTGCCGAGCACGTCGTTGATGGGGATGCTCATGTGCTTGAGCTCAGCTTCAAAGGACAGGCGGCCGTTGATGATGTTCTCCTCGCGCTTTTCCTTTTTGAACCACTGGCGGATCTTGCTGCGCGCCTCGCTGGACTGGGCGATCTTGAGCCAGTCGCGGCTGGGACCGCGCGCGTTCTTCGCGGTCATGATCTCCACCACGTCGCCGTTTTTGAGCGGGTAGTCGAGCGTGA
>R20__coassemble_180_pt1 | contig 50482 bp, 54 predicted proteins | sample R20__metabat2_high_PE_036 | metagenome-assembled genome bin R20
CCCCCAAGACCGTTGAGGCTCTGATGGGCCTTGAGCTTCCTGCCGGCGTGGAAATCGAAATCAAGCTCTAATGCATCTTTTCCGCCATACTTCGTTGGGCTGCCTTGCCGTACACCCGGTACTGCCTGCGGCATCCCGCCTCGTCTGGCGAAAAAATCTGCGATTAGAGGATGGTTGTACTCGCGCGTACCTTATTAAATAGTTGCTCTACCCAAAAGCTCATCGACTTGCGTGAGATGAGCGGGGTCAAGTCGGCAGAGCAATGGCGGGAGTTGCCGCTAACTAAGCCGACCAATAACCTTAATTAGGAGGATCATACATGAAAGCAATCATCGGCAAAAAAGTTGGCATGTCTCAGATCTTCGACGAGAAGGGCCACGTGATTCCGGTTACGGTCATCGAAGCCGGTCCCTGCGTCGTCACTCAGAAGAAGACCGCCGAAAAAGACGGTTATGAGTCTGTCCAGCTGGGTTACGGAGATGTTTCCGAAAACAAGCTCTCCAAGCCCGAACTCGGCCACCTGAACAAGGCTGGCGTTTCCCCCAAGAAGTACCTGCATGAATTCAACCTCGACAACGCTGCTGAGCTTGAGCTTGGCGCCGTCGTCAAGGCTGACACCTTCAAGAGCGGCGATTTCGTCGACGTGACCGGCACCAGCAAGGGCCACGGTTACAGCGGCGTCATCAAGCGTTGGGGTGCCGGTCGCGGCCGTATGACTCACGGCGGCGGCCCGGTCCATCGTCATGCCGGTTCCATGGGCTCCACTTCCGATCCCGCCCGTATCTTCAAGGGCAAGATCGGTGCCGGTCAGTACGGTGTTGAGACCGTCACTGTCCAGAACCTCGAAGTCGTCAAGGTCGATCCCGACCTGAACATGCTTGTCGTCCGCGGCGCGATCCCCGGTCCCAAGGGCAGCCTTGTCACCGTCAAGACCACCGTCAAGGTCCACAAGATCAAGCAGGCTGGTGCCGACATCAGCAAGAACCCGCAGAAGGCTTCCGGCCGCAACCCGCAGAAGGCTTCCGCCAGAAACATGTAAGGAAAGGAGTGCTTGAAGAATGTCTACGATTAAAGTTGTCAGCATGACCGGCAAAGAAGTCGGCAGCGTTGAACTCAATGACGCGATTTTCGGTATTGAGCCGAACATGAGCGTTGTCCACGAAGTCGTCAAGAATCACCTGGCGAATTGCCGTCAGGGTACGCAGAGCGCTCTGACCCGCGCTGAGGTTTCCGGCGGCGGCAGAAAGCCCTGGCGTCAGAAGGGCACCGGTCGTGCCCGTCAGGGCAGCACCCGCGCTCCCCAGTGGACGCACGGCGGCATCGCCTTCGCTCCCAAGCCCCGCAGCTACAGCTACGTGCTCAACAAGAAGGTCAAGCGTCTGGCGCTCAAGTCCGTCCTGTCCTCCAAGGCACAGGCCGGCGAGATCGTCGTCGTTGACAAGATCGCCCTCGACGCGATCAAGACCAAGGACTTCCGCAACTTCCTCGATGCCGTCAAGGCTACCGGCAAGGCCGTCGTCGTCACTCCCGAAGTGAACGAGATCGTTGTCAAGAGCGCACGCAACATCCCCGGTGTTGTCACCACTCCCGCGAAGCTCATCAACGTCTACGACCTGCTCAACGCCAAGAACCTCGTCATCGACAAGGAAGCCCTCGCAGTAATCGAGGAGGTGTTCGCATAATGGCTAACATTTACGACATCATTATTCGCCCCATCATCACCGAACGTTCCATGGCCTCTGTCGCTGACAAGAAGTATGTCTTCGAAGTCGCCAAGGACGCCGGCAAGATCGAGATCAAGAATGCCGTTGAGACCGCTTTCGGTGTCAAGGTCGCCAAGGTCAACACCATCAACGTCAACGGTAAGGCCAAGCGCCTCGGCGCCGGCCGTCTCGGCAAGACCCGCAGCTGGAAGAAAGCCTACGTCCAGCTCACGGAAGATTCCAAGACCATCGAAATGTTCGAAGGCATGGTGTAAGGAGGATATGACAAATGGCTATTAAGACTTATAAGCCCACAACCCCCTCTCGCCGTCACATGACTGTGTCCGCCTTCGAGGGAGTCGACAAGAAGGCTAAGCCCGAGCGCAGCTTGCTCGAGCCGCTCAAGAAGCACGCCGGCCGCAACAGCTACGGCCGCATCACCGTCCGTCATCATGGCGGCGGCAACAAGCAGAAGTACCGTGTGATCGATTTCAAGCGCGACAAGCTCGACATGGAAGCTACCGTCCTGCGCCTGGAATACGACCCCAACCGCAGCGCCTATATCGCCCTCGTTGAGTACACCGACGGTGAGAAGCGCTACATCATCGCTCCTGTCGGTCTCGCTGCCGGCGACAAGATCATCTCTTCCGCCGCTGCCGACATCAAGCCCGGTAACTGCCTGCCTATCGCCAACATTCCCGTTGGTACCGTGATCCACAACATCGAGATGCATCCCGGCAAGGGCGCTCAGCTCGTCCGCTCCGCCGGTACTGCCGCTCAGCTGATGGCGAAGGAGAACGGCGACGCTCAGATCCGTATGCCCTCCGGCGAAGTGCGCATCGTCCGCACGAACTGCATGGCCGTCATCGGTCAGGTCGGCAACATCGATCATGAGAACGTTCAGATCGGTAAGGCCGGCCGCAAGCGCCACATGGGCGTCCGTCCGACCGTCCGCGGCTCCGTCATGAACCCCTGCGACCACCCCCACGGCGGCGGCGAAGGCAAGGCTCCTGTTGGCCATGCCGGCCCGATGACCCCCTGGGGCAAGCCTGCGATGGGTTACAAGACCCGCGCCAAGAAGAACCCGACGAACAAGTTTATCGTCAAGCGTCGTAATGATAAGTAAGGAGGCAATGTAAAAATGAGCAGAAGCATTAAAAAAGGCCCGTTTGTTGCCCCTGAGCTTTACAAGCGAGTCGAAGAAATGAACAAGACCGGTGAGAAGAAGGTTCTCAAGACCTGGAGCCGCAGCTCCACCATCTTCCCCTCCTTCGTCGGTCACACCATCGCCGTCCATGACGGCCGCAAGCACGTTCCCGTTTATATCCAGGAAGACATGGTCGGTCACAAGCTCGGTGAGTTCGCGCCCACCCGCACGTTCCGCGGCCACGCCAAGAAAGCGTAAGGAGGATGCAGAATATGGAAGCTAAAGCTTATCTGAGATACGTCCGCATCTCTCCCCGCAAGGTCCAGATCGTCTGCGACCTGATTCGCGGTAAGGACATCACCACCGCCATGGCCATTCTGATGCAGACCCCCAAGGCTGCGTCCGAGCCCCTGGTCAAGCTCCTCAAGAGCGCTGTCGCCAACGCCGAGAACAACTTCAGCATGGATACCTCCAAGCTGTACGTTTCCGAAGTGTACGCGACCGGCGGCCCCATCCTCAAGCGCATGATCCCCGCCTCCAAGGGCAGAGGCTACCGCATCAACAAGAGAACCTCTCACGTGACGCTCGCCGTCGCTGAGAGAGACTAAAGGGAGGAGACAGTTTTATGGGTCAGAAAGTTAATCCCCACGGCATGCGCGTTGGCGTCATCAAAGACTGGGACTCCCGTTGGTATGCCAGAGATGAAAAAGTCGGCGATCTGATCGTCGAAGACAACAAGATCCGCAAGTTCGTCAAGAAGGCGCTCTACGGCGCCGGCGTTCCCAAGATCGAGATCGAGCGCTCGAGCGACGTCGTTACCCTGTTCGTTCACTGCGCCCGCCCCGGTATGGTCATCGGCAAGGATGGCGCCGAGGTCGAAAAGCTCCGCGCTGAGGTCGCTGCCCTCATCGGCAAGACCGTCAAGCTCAACATCGTTGAAGTCCGCTCCCCGGATATGGACGCTCAGCTCGTCGCCGAGAACATCGCCCAGCAGCTCGAAAAGCGTATCTCCCATCGCCGCGCGATGAAGAACGCCATGGGTCGTGCGATGCGCGCCGGCGCCAAGGGCATCAAGTGCTGCTGCAACGGTCGTCTCGGCGGCCGCGAGATCGCCGGCACTGAGCACTATCACGAGGGCACCATCCCCCTGCAGACCATCCGTGCTGACATCGAGTACGGCTTCGCTGAAGCCGCCACGACCTTCGGCCGCATCGGCGTCAAGGTTTGGATCTACAAGGGCGAAGTTCTCACCCAGACCCTGCGCACCACGCCGCGTACGCTGGACACCACCAAGCCGTACGAAGAGCGCCGCGAGCGTCGTCCCCGCCGCGATGGCGATCGTCGTCCCCGCCGTGACGGTCAGGGCAACGGTCAGCGCCGTGAAGGCGGTTTCAACCGCGGCAATCGTCCCCAGGGCGGCTTCCGCAAACCCGCCGAGAATAAGGAAGGAGGCGTGCAGTAATGCTTCTGCCGAAGAGAGTTAAATATCGCCGTCAGCAGCGCGGCCGCCTCACCGGTAAGGCCATGCGCGGCAACACCGTTACTTACGGTGAGTTCGGCCTTGAGGCCATCGAGCCGGCATGGGTCACCAGCCAGCAGATCGAAGCCGCCCGTATCGCCATGACGCGCTACACCAAGCGCGGCGGTCAGGTCTGGATCAAGATCTTCCCCGATAAGCCCATTACTCAGAAGCCCGCTGAGACCCGTATGGGTTCCGGTAAAGGCTCCCCCGAGTATTGGGTAGCAGTTGTCAAGCCCGGTCGTATCATGTTTGAGATCGCCGGTGTACCCGAAGAGACCGCTCGTGAGGCTCTGCGTCTGGCCAGCCACAAGCTGCCCATCAAGACGAAGATCGTCAAGCGCGAGGTCGAGACCCAGGAAGTAGGTGAATGAGATGAAGGCAAGTGAAGTACGTGCAATGAGCGTTGAACAGCTCAACACCAAGCTGGACGCTCTGAAGAAGGATCTGTTTCTCCTGCGCATGCAGCACGCAACCAATCAGCTCGATAACCCCCAGAAGCTGGTCGAGACCAAGCGTGACATTGCCAGAGTCAAAACCATGATCCGTGAAAAGGAGGAGAAGTAACATGGAAGAGATCAGAAATTCCTCCCGTAAGGTCCGCGTGGGCAAGGTCGTTTCCGACAAGATGGACAAGACCGTCGTCGTCGCGATCGCCGACCGCGTCGCTCACCCCCTGTACAAGAAGATCGTCGGCCGCACCTATAAGCTCAAGGCCCACGATGAAAACAATGAATGCGGTATCGGTGATACCGTTAAGGTGATGGAGACCCGCCCCCTGTCCAAGGATAAGCGTTGGCGCGTGGTCGAGATCGTCGAAAAGGCTAAGTAAGGAGGTACCGGAAAATGATTCAGCAGGAAACTTTCCTCAAGGTCGCCGATAACACCGGTGCCAAGGAAATCAAGTGCATCCGCGTTCTGGGCGGTTCCGGTCGCAAGTACGGCAACATCGGCGATGTCATCGTTGCCTCCGTGCGTAAGGCTGCTCCGGGCGGTCAGGTCAAAAAGGGCGAGGTCGTCAAGGCTGTTATCGTCCGCACCGCGAAGGGCGTCCGTCGTGAGGACGGCACCTATGTCCGCTTTGACGAGAACGCTGCCGTTCTCATCAAGGACGACAAGAACCCCAGCGGCACCCGTATCTTTGGGCCCGTTGCACGTGAGCTGCGTGACAAGGATTATCTCAAGATCCTGTCCCTCGCTCCCGAAGTTGTCTAAGGAGGGCTTGAAGAATGGCTATGAATGTTAAGAAGGGCGACACCGTCGTCGTCCTGTCCGGCAAGGACAAGGGCAAGCAGGGCAAGGTGCTCGGCACCGTTCCCAGCGAAGCCAAGGTCGTCGTGGAAGGCATCAATATGGTGACCTGCCATGTCAAGCCCCGCAAGCAGGGCGAGACCGGCGGCATCGTGCAGCGTGAAGCTGCTCTGTACGCATCCAAGGTGCAGGTCGTCTGCCCGAAGTGCGGCAAGGGCACCCGTGTTGCTCACAAGATCGCAGATGGCAAGAAGTCCCGCGTGTGCAAGCACTGCGGCGCTGAGCTGTAAGAAAGGAGAGTAGTACACAATGGCAAGACTGAAAGAACAGTATAAGGCAGACGTGGCACCCGCTCTCTTCAAGAAGTTCGGCTACAAGTCCACGATGGAGATCCCCAAGATCGACAAGGTCGTCGTGAACGTCGGCTGCGGCGAAGCCAAGGAAAACGCCAAGGTCCTCGAGGCTGTCGTCAAGGATCTGACCACCATCACCGGCCAGAAGGCCATCGTCACCAAGGCGAAGAAGTCCGTCGCGAACTTCAAGCTGCGTGAAGGTATGCCCATCGGCGCGAAGGTCACCCTCCGCGGCGACAAGATGTGGGAATTCCTCGATCGTCTCTTCAACGTTGCGCTTCCCCGTGTCCGCGACTTCCGCGGCATCAGCGCCAACGCTTTTGACGGCCGCGGCAACTATGCCCTCGGCATCAAGGAACAGCTCATCTTCCCCGAGATCGAGTACGACAAGATCGACAAGATCCGCGGTATGGACGTGGTCATCTGCACCACCGCCAAGACCGATGAAGAAGCCCGCGAGCTGCTGACCCTGGTCGGCGCTCCCTTTGAACGCTAAGTAGGAGGATAGGAACAAATGGCTAAGAAATCTATGATTCTCAAGCAGCAGGCTGAGCCCAAGTTCTCCACCCGCGCTTACAACCGCTGCAAGATCTGCGGTCGTCCTCATGCTTATCTGCGTGACTACGGCGTTTGCCGTATCTGCTTCCGTGAGCTGGCCTACAAGGGCCAGATTCCCGGCGTCCGCAAAGCCTCTTTCTAAGTCTTTTGTCCTCATACTTCGTTGAAGCTCCTTGCTGTACACAAAGTACAGCGGCGTCGCTTCGCCTCGTCTGAGAACAAAATCCATTAGAAAGCCGAGCATCGGATTTTGACGAGATAATCCGTCAGAAATAAGGCTGCCGCGCCTTACAAAAAGCGGCACAAACCCCATAACCACGAGCTTTTGATATGGAGCTCTGGCGATAAGGATCACGAAAGGTCACTGTCAATTACACGTGCTTGCCACGTGTGGCAGGTACGCTCCAAATTGGCAGTGATACCTCGCGACCGAAACGGACGCAAGTCCGTAACTCTAAAATAGGAGGATATCAATCATGCATATCACTGACCCTATTGCGGATATGCTCACCCGCATCCGCAATGCAAACAACGCAAAGCACGACACTGTTGATGTTCCCGCCTCCAACATGAAGAAGAGCATTGCTCAGATCCTGCTGGACGAAGGCTACATCAAGAACTTCCAGATCGTTGACGATGGTACCCAGGGCACGATCCACATCACCCTGAAGTACAACGGCAAGGACAAGGTCATCACCGGTCTGCGCCGCGTCAGCAAGCCCGGCCTCCGCGTTTACGTCGGCGCAGACGAACTGCCCCGCGTGCTCCGCGGCCTCGGTATTGCCATCGTCTCCACCTCTAAGGGCGTCATGACCGACAAGGCTGCTCGCGCGGCTCACGTTGGCGGCGAAGTCCTGGCATTCGTGTGGTAAGGAGGGTATGGAACAATGAGTAGAATTGGTAAAATGCCCGTTGCGATCCCTGCCGGTGTTGAAGTCAGCATCAGCGAGAGCAACCTTGTCACCGTCAAGGGCCCCAAGGGTACCCTGACCCAGCAGATGCACCCCGCAATGACTCTGAAGCAGGAAGGCGCTGAGATCCTCGTTTCCCGTCCCAACGACGAGAAGGAGAACCGCGCTCTGCACGGTCTGACCCGCGCTCTTCTGCACAACATGGTCGTCGGCGTGACCGAGGGTTACAAGAAGAACCTCGAGATCAACGGTGTCGGTTACCGTGCCGCCAAGGAGGGCAACAAGCTCGTCCTGACGATCGGTTACTCCCACCCTGTTGAAGTGGCCGAGATCCCCGGCATTACGATCGAAGTTCCCCAGCCCAACCAGATCGTCATTTCCGGCTGCGACAAGCAGATGGTCGGTCAGTTCGCTGCCGAAGTCCGCGAGAAGCGTCCTCCCGAACCCTATAAGGGCAAGGGCATCAAGTATGTGGATGAAGTCATCCGCCGCAAGGTCGGTAAGACCGGCGCTAAGAAATAAGGAGGTGTGCCGATATGATTAAAAGACCCGATACCAAAGCGCAGCGTTTAAAGCGCCATCTGAGAGTCCGCGCAAAAGTCTCCGGCACTCCCGAAAGACCCCGTCTGAACGTTTTCCGCTCTGAAAAGAACATCTATGCCCAGATCATCGACGACGTTGCCGGCAACACGCTGGTGAGCGCATCCTCTCTGGACAAGGAAATCGAAGGCAACGGCGGCAACAAGACTGCTGCCCGCGCTGTTGGCAAGCTGGTCGCTGAGCGCGCCAAGGCCAAGGGCATCGACACGGTCGTTTTTGACCGCGGCGGTTACCTGTATCACGGCCGCGTTGCTGAACTGGCTGAAGGCGCCCGTGAGGGCGGCCTGGAATTCTAAGGGAGGAGGAAAATACAATGCCTAGATTTGAACGTGAACAGAGCGAATACATGGAAAAGCTTGTTTTCCTCAACCGTGTTTCCAAGACCGTTAAGGGCGGCCGCATCGCCAAGTTCTCCGCACTGATGGTCGTTGGCGACGGCAAGGGCAAGGTCGGCTACGGCCTTGGCAAGGCTGCCGAAGTTCCCGAGGCGATCCGCAAGGGCCTCGAGGCTGCCAAGAAGAACATGATCACCGTTACCCTGGACGGTACCACCATTCCTCACGAGACCATCGGCGAATTCGGTGCAGGCCGCGTGCTCCTCAAGCCCGCAGCCCCCGGTACCGGCGTGATCGCCGGCGGCGCAGTGCGTGCCGTTGTTGAGGCCGCCGGCATCAAGGACATCCGTACCAAGTGCCTGCGCTCCAACAACCCCAATAACGTTGTCGGCGCTGCTTTCGAAGGTCTGCGTGCCATGCGCTCCGCCGAGCAGGTCGCCAAGATCCGCGGCAAGAGCGTGGAAGACATCATCGGTTAAGGAGGCAGAGCAACATGGCTAAGAAACTGAAAGTTGAGCTCGTCAAGAGCCTGAACGGCAGACACGACAAGCACATCGCTACTGCCAACTCCATGGGCCTGCGCAAGATCGGTGATTTCACCATGCAGCCCGATAACGACCAGACCCGCGGCAAGATCGCCCAGATCGGCTATCTGCTCCAGGTCACCGAAGAGAATTAAGGAGGATACAGATATGGAACTTTATAATCTGTCTCCCGCCGCTGGCTCCGTGAAGGAAGCTTACCGCAAGGGTCGCGGCCACGGCAGCGGCAACGGTAAGACCGGCGGTCGCGGTCACAAGGGTCAGAAGGCCCGTAGTGGCGGCGGTGTTCGCATCGGTTTTGAAGGCGGCCAGATGCCTCTGGCACGCCGTACCCCGAAGCGCGGCTTCAACAACATTTTTGCAAAGCGTTATGAGATCATCAACCTGAGTGCACTCGACAAGTTCGAAGACGGCGAGACCGTTACCGCAGAGGCTCTGCTTGCCAAGGGTATCCTGAGCAAGTGTGAGTACGGTTACAAGGTTCTTGGCAACGGCTCCGTTTCCAAGAAGGTCACCGTTCAGGCCGCTGCGTTTTCCCAGTCTGCTAAGGAAGCAATCGAAGCAGCTGGCGGAAAGGCAGAGGTGATTTAAGTGATTCAGACGATCCGTAAAGCCTGGGGCATTCCCGAACTGCGCAAGAAGATGATCTTCACCGCGTTGATCCTGCTCATCTTCCGCATCGGTAACGCCATCCCCGTCCCCTATGTCAACACCGATCTGCTCAAGGCCTATCTCGACGGCATGGGCACCACGGTGCTTGGCCTCTACAACGTGATGTCCGGCGGCGCGTTCGCCGAGGCAACCGTCTTCGCGCTGGGCGTTCAGCCCTACATCAACAGCTCCATTATTATCCAGCTGCTGACCATCGCCATTCCCGCCCTCGAGCGTCTTGCCCGTGACGGCGGCGAGGCAGGCAAGAAGAAGATCGCCTCCATCACCCGTTACGCAACGGTTGCCATCGCTCTGCTCCAGGGCTTTGGCTACTACATGATCATGAAGAACTACGGCATCCTCGAACAAAGCGGCATCTGGCAGGCGCTGGTCATTATCATTTCCTTCGTTGCCGGTTCCGCGTTCGTGATGTGGCTGGGCGAACAGGTCAATGAATTCGGTATCGGCAACGGTATCTCCATCATCCTGTTTGCAGGCATTCTCAGCCGTGTTCCGAATCTCGTTTCCATGGGTATTAGCTACATTGCCCAGAATGGCAGCATCGCTTACCTGTGGATGGCGCTGCTCGTCGTCGGCGTCCTTGCGATGATCGTTCTGATCGTCCATGTCGACGGTGCCGAGCGCCGCATCCCCGTCCAGTACGCGAAGCGTCAGGTCGGCCGCAAGATGTACGGCGGTCAGGCATCCACCCTTCCCATGAAGGTCAACATGTCCGGCGTTCTGCCCATCATCTTCGCGCAGAGCATCGCCTCCCTGCCCGCCACCATCGCCGCCTTCATGAAGGCACCGGAGGAAGGAACCTTTGGCTATGCGTTCCTGCAGGCGATCGATACCAAGTCCGTTGTGTATCTCATCGCTTACTTCCTGATGATCATCGGCTTCAGCTACTTCTACGCCACCATCCAGTTCAATCCCGTTGAGATCTCCAACAATCTCAAGCGCAACGGCGGCTTTATCCCCGGCTTCCGTCCGGGCAAGCCCACGTCCGACTTCATTGCGAAGGTGCTCAACAAGGTCACGCTCTTCGGTGCGATCTATCTCGGCATCGTTGCGATCTGCCCGCTGATCGTCGGCAAGGCGCTGGGTAACTCCGCGCTCGCCATCGGCGGCACTTCCGTCATCATCGTTGTCGGTGTTGCTCTGGAGACGGTGCAGGCGCTGAATTCCCAGATGATGATGCGTCAGTACAAGGGCTTCCTTGAGTAAGAAAGGACGAAACATGAAACTGATTTTATTGGGTGCTCCCGGCGCCGGAAAAGGCACACAGGCTGCCATCATCGCCGAAGAGCTTGGAATTCCTACGATTTCCACCGGCAACATTCTGCGCGCTGCCATCAAAAACGGCACGCCGACCGGAATGAAAGCCAAGTCCTTTATGGACGCGGGCAAGCTGGTTCCCGATGAGGTCATCATCGGCATCATTACCGAGCGTCTCGCCGAGAGCGACTGTGAAAGCGGCTTCATCCTCGACGGTGTGCCCCGCACGATCGCACAGGCGGAGGCAATGGAAAAAGCCGGTGTTCAGTTCGACCATGTCGTTTCCATGGAGGTCGCCGACGCGACCATCATGGAACGCATGAGCGGGCGCAGAGTGTGCGAGAAGTGCGGCGCGAGCTACCACATCGTGGCAGTCCCTCCCAAGACCGCCGGCGTCTGCGACGTTTGCGGCGGCGCGCTCGTCACACGCAAGGATGATGCACCGGAGACGGTCAAGGATCGACTCACGGTCTATCATAAGGAAACGGAACCGCTCAAGGACTTCTACAAAGCCCGCGGCGTGCTCCGTCCGATCGAGGATATGGGCTCTGTCGAGGCCACCTCGAAGGCGATTCTCGCCGTGCTGAGGTAAGCGGTCTATGATAACGCTGAAATCAGAACGCGAGATCGAACTGATGCGCCGAGCGGGAAAAATTACCGCGGCTGCCCGTGCGTTAGCAGGGGAAATGGTAAAGCCCGGCGTAACAACCCAGGAAATCGACAAAGCAGTGTACCGTTTCATTCGGTCGCAGGGCGCCCAGCCGTCGTTCTTAAACTACAACGGCTATCCCGCTAGCGTTTGCGTCTCCGTCAACGATGAGGTCATCCACGGCATTCCCGGCAAACGGGTACTCAAAGAGGGCGACATCGTCAGCGTGGACGTGGGCGCGTATATCGGCGGGTTCCACGGCGACTGCGCGGCGACCTACGCCTGCGGGAAAATTTCCGACGAGGCGCAGAAGCTGATCGACGTGACGAGACAGAGCTTCTTTGAAGGCATCAGGTACGCCCGCGAGGGCGGCCGCCTTTCGGATGTCTCTCATGCCATTCAGGAATATGTGGAGGCGAACGGTTTTTCCGTTGTGCGCGAATATGTCGGTCACGGGATCGGCAGAAACATGCACGAGAGCCCCGAGGTGCCGAACTTCGGTGTCGCGGGCCATGGGCCGAAGCTCCTGCGCGGCATGACGCTTGCCGTCGAACCGATGGTCAACGCAGGCACGGCAGCCATCAAGCAGATGAGTGATGGTTGGACCGTCAAGACCCGTGACGGGAAATATGCCGCGCACTACGAAAACACGATCCTCATCACACCTGACGAACCGGAGCTTCTGACGGTTCCCACGCCTTGAGGTGACGGAAATGGACATTGCGAAATCCAATCTTGTGCAGGCAACGGCCGGCAGGGAGGAGGGCAAGTACTTCTTCGTTCTGGACACAGACGGGGAGTATCTGCTGCTCGCTGACGGTAAGTGCAGGAAGCTGGAAGCACCGAAGCGGAAAAAGTGCAAGCACGTTCGCTTCATCGCACAAAGCGACTGCCGCGTTGCCGAAAAAATCAGAAGGAATGAAAAAATCACAAACAGTGAGCTTCGTAAAGCCATCGCTGCCGTTGACGGCAGCGGCAATCCAGACCAGGAGGGATAACACTTGGCAAAATCCGACATGATTGAAGTGGAAGGCGTTGTCGTCGAATCGATGCCCAACACCACATTCAAGGTAGACATTGGAAATGGACACACGATCTTAGCAAATATTTCCGGAAAGCTCAGAATGAATTTCATCAGGATCCTGCCCGGTGACAAGGTCACGGTGGAGATGTCCCCGTACGACCTGACCCGCGGCCGGATTACCTGGCGTACTAAGTAATGGAGGTTACACAAAATGAAAGTAAGACCGTCCGTGAAGCCCATGTGCGAAAAGTGCAAGATCATTCGTCGTAAAGGCCGTGTCATGGTCATTTGCGAGAATCCCAAGCACAAGCAGCGCCAGGGCTAAGACTTAATTGGAGGTTAAAAAGTATGGCACGTATTGCCGGTATTGACCTGCCGAAGGATAAGCGAATCGAAATCGGTTTGACTTATATCTATGGTATTGGCAGAAAGAGTGCTCAGGACATCCTGGCACGCACAGGCATTAACCCCGACACCCGCGTCAAGGATCTGACGGATGCAGAAGAAGCCAAGCTTCGTGAGGAGATCGACCACAGCTACATCGTGGAAGGCGACCTCCGCCGCCAGACCGCGCTTGACATCAAGCGCCTGAGCGAGATCGGCTGCTATCGCGGCACCCGTCATCGCCGCGGCCTGCCCGTTCGCGGTCAGCGCAGCAAGACCAACGCCCGCACCCGCAAGGGCCCCAAGAAGACCATTGCGAACAAGAAGAAGTAAGGAGGGAGAATAGAAAATGGCAACTGCAAAAGCTAACGGCAAGAAGGTCATCCGCCGTCGTCGCGAAAAGAAGAACATTGAACGCGGTCAGGTCCACATTCGTTCTTCCTTCAACAACACCATGGTCACCGTTACCGACTCTCAGGGCAACGCCCTTTCCTGGGCTTCCTCCGGCGGTCTCGGTTTCCGCGGCAGCAAGAAGTCCACTCCGTTCGCCGCTCAGAGCGCCGCTGAAACGGCTGCTACCGCTGCGATGGAGCATGGCCTGAAGACGGTTGAAGTCTTCGTCAAGGGCCCCGGCCAGGGTCGTGAAGCTGCGATCCGTGCTCTCCAGGCTGTCGGCCTCGAGGTCACCATGATCAAGGACGTCACCCCCATTCCTCACAATGGCTGCCGTCCCCCCAAGCGTCGCCGCGTCTAATTAAAATAGGAGGTATAAGCAAATGGCAAGATATACCGGAGCAGTCTGCCGCCTGTGCCGCAGAGAGGGCCAGAAGCTCTTCCTCAAGGGCGACCGCTGCTATACGGATAAGTGTGCGATCGAGCGTCGTGCTTACGCGCCCGGCATGCACGGCAATGCAAGAAACAAGAAGCTCTCCGAGTACGGTGTTCAGCTTCGTGAAAAGCAGAAGGCACGTCGTTACTACGGCGTCCTCGAAAGCCAGTTCGCTGAGTATTTCGAGATGGCTTCCAAGCGCAAGGGCATGACCGGTGAAAACCTGCTCGCGATCCTGGAATCCCGCCTGGACAACGTCGTGTACCGCCTCGGTTTCGCGATGAGCCGTGCAGAGGCTCGTCAGCTCGTCCGTCACGGTCACTTCACGGTCAACGGCAAGAAGGTCAACATTCCTTCCTACCTCGTTTCCGTCGGTGAGACCATCGAGCTCAAGGACTCTTCCCGCTCCCTCGACAAGTTCAAGGGCGCTCTGGAAGCCAACGCCTCCCGCGTTGTGCCCAAGTGGCTCGAAATGGACAAGAACAATGTTGCAAAAGTCGTTGCAGTTCCCGCCCGTGAGGACATTGATCTTCCGATCGAGGAGCACCTCATCGTCGAGTTGTACTCCAAGTAATCGGGGGAAGACACCCTCACATACCACACGCAAATATTTTGATGCGATTCCGAAAATCGCAGAACTGAAAAGGAGGGTAACTGCATGATTGAAATCGAAAAGCCTCAGATCGAGTGTCTGGAAGACGCGAGCAACGGCAACTACGGCAAGTTCGTCGTGGAGCCGCTCGAGCGCGGGTATGGCATCACGCTGGGCAATGCGCTTCGCCGCATTATGCTCTCGTCCCTGCCCGGCACCGCCGCTACCAGTATCAAGATCGCGGGCGTTCAGCACGAGTTCTCCACCATCCCCGGCGTTAAGGAGGATGTGACGGAGATCGTTCTCAATGTCAAGAGCCTGATCACCAAGCTGCACAATGCCGACGGTGTCAAGACCGTTTACATTGAAGCCACCGGTCCCTGCGAAGTCAAGGCCGGAGACATCAAGTGCGACAGCGAAGTCGAGATCCTCAATCCCGAGCTTCACATCGCCACGCTCGATGTCGGTGCCACGCTCAACCTGGAGATGACGCTCTCCCACGGCCGCGGCTATGTGCCTGCCGATCGCAACAAGCCGGCACAGGCTGTCATCGGCCTGATCCCGGTTGACTCTATCTACACGCCCGTGTATAAAGTCAACTACACCATCGAGAACACCCGTGTGGGCAACATGACCGACTTCGACAAGCTCACGCTGGAAGTCTGGACGGACGGAACCATCACACCGCGTGATGCCGTCTCCCTCGGTGCAAAGATCCTTTGCGACCACTTCACGCTTTTCACTGACCTTTCTGACGCCATGGGCGGCAAGTCCACCGTCGTGGAAAAGGCAGAGGCGCAGCGTGATAAGGTTCTGGAGCTGACCATCGAAGAGCTGGATCTCTCCGTGCGCAGCTTCAACTGCCTCAAGCGCGCCAACATCAACACCGTCGAGGATCTGATTTCCAAGACCGAAGACGATATGATGAAGGTCCGCAACCTCGGCCGCAAGAGCCTGGAAGAGGTCATCAACAAGCTGGCCATGATGGGCCTGTCCCTTGCCAGCGACGAAAACAACTGATCACAACCGACCGTAAACTACGGTACGCCGTAGGACGAAAGTCAACGACTAATCCTTACAAGGAGGAACACCAATATGCCCGGAACTCGTAAGCTCGGTAAGACTACCGATCAGCGTATGGCGATGCTCCGTCAGCAGGTCACCGATTTCCTGGATAACGGCAAGATGGAGACCACCGTCACCCGTGCCAAGGAGATCAAGCCCGTGGCTGAGAAGATGATCACCCTCGGCAAGAAGGGCGACCTCGCCGCGTATCGTCAGGCGATGAGCTTCATCACCCGCGAAGACGTGTGCAAGAAGCTCTTCAAGGAGATCGCTCCCGGCTATGCTGAGCGCAACGGCGGTTACACCCGCATCGTCCGTACCGGCGTCCGCCGCGGCGACGCTGCCGAGACCGCTATGATCGAATTGGTCTAAACCGCAATTGACAAGTGTAAAAGCCCATTTCTATGGCAGATCGCGAAGCCATAGAAATGGGCTTTTATGTACTTTATTGGAAAGGACTTTGTCCTTTCCAATAAAAAAGCTCGCACTCCGCTTCGCGCCTCGCAGGCTCGACGCGCGCTCCGCGAGAAGAGTTTTTCGTGACGCGCATGTCGTCACGAAAAACGATTCAATTCATTTCGCCGCCTGCGGGCAGCGAAATTATGTTAGGCATCTTGCAAAACAGGGCAATAAACTATTATACTATAAAAGTAAGAATTTTTGCTATGTGAGGATATTTTGCCATGACTACCTTTCAGGGAACCGAAACATACGTCGCTTCGCCCGAGCTTTTGAGCGCGGTCAATATCGCTGTGGCGCTTGAGAAGCCGCTGCTCATCAAGGGTGAGCCGGGTACGGGAAAGACGATGCTCGCGCAGGCGGTTGCCGAGGCGCTCCATAAAAAGCTCATCATCTGGTCTGTCAAGTCCACCACCAAGGCGCAGGACGGCCTGTATGTCTACGACGTGGTGCAGCGCCTGTACGACAGTCAGTTCGGCGACACCGGCGTGGACGATATTGCGAAGTATATCAAGCTCGGCAAGCTCGGCGAGGCGTTCTCCTCGGACGAGCAGGTCGTGCTGCTGATCGACGAGGTGGATAAGGCCGACCTCGAATTCCCCAACGACCTCCTCTGGGAGCTCGACAAGATGGAGTTCTACATTCCCGAGACGAAGGAGACCGTCACGGCGAAGCACCGCCCCATCGTCATCATCACGTCCAACGCGGAAAAGGAACTGCCCGACGCATTTTTGCGCCGCTGCATCTTCCACTATATCGAGTTCCCCAAGCCGGAGCAGATGGAAAAGATCGTCCGCGTCCACTTCGATACGCTCGATGAAACGCTGCTGAGCCAGTGTATGCAGGCGTTCTACGCCATCCGCGCCATCGACGCGGTGGAGAAGAAGCCGTCCACGTCCGAGCTGGTCGACTGGATCCGCGCCTTGCAGCTCGGCGGCGTCGATCCCGAGCGCATTGTACGGGAAGTCCCCTTTGCGGGCGTACTGCTCAAGAAGGACAAGGATCTCGCCGCGATGCAGCGCCGGATGAGATAACGAAGTATGTTTATCGGATTTTTTTACCTGCTGCGTGCGCGCGGCTTCGGCGTGTCGCTCAATGAATGGATGACACTGCTCGAGGGACTGATGCTCGATCTGCACCGCACGACGCTCACGGGCTTCTATGATCTCTGCCGCGCGGTGCTGGTCAAGACCGAGGCGGAGTACGATAAGTTCGACGGGTTGTTTTTGGAGTATTTCAAGGGCATTCCCTTTGAGGAGGAGTTGCCCGAGGAGCTGATGGACTGGCTCAACAAGCCTACCGAGGTCGTTGATGAGATGCGTGCGTTCCTCAAGGCGCAGGGCTGTGAGGAAAAGACGATCGAGCAAATCCTCAAGATGTTCGAGGAGCGCCTCAAGGAACAGAAGGAGGAGCACAACGGCGGTTCCTACTGGATCGGTACGCGCGGCTCGTCGAGCTTCGGTAACAACGGGCTTGTCCCGCAGGGCATCCGCGTCGGCGGAGAGAGCAAGTACCGTCACGCGTTCAAGGTGGCGGGGGAGCGCCGCTTCCGCGACTTCCGGCGCGACAATACGCTTGACATCCGCCAGTTTCAGATGGCGTTCCGTATGCTGCGCCAGTACTCCGATCAGGCGCTGGGCGACAAGACGGAGTTCGACGTGGACGGCACCATCCACGATACCTGCGATAACGGCGGGATGCTTACTGTGCAGTACAAGCGTCCGCGCCGCAACACGGTCAAGGTACTCATGCTCATGGACTCCGGCGGCTCGATGAACTACTACGCAAGCCTCTGCTCCATGCTTTTTCAGGCGGCGGAGAAAAGCAACCACTTCAAGGAACTGCACGTCTACTATTTCCACAACGCCATCTATTCCTCCGTCTACACCGACCCGCGGATGTACCGCGAGCACGCGGTATCGACGGAGTGGCTGCTCAAAAACTTCGGCAGCGACTACAAGGTCATCCTTGTCGGCGACGCGCTGATGGATCTGTACGAGCTGCTCGAGCCGCGCTACGACCGCTACACCGGCGAGGTGAAGAACTCCGGCATGGACTGGTTCAAGCGCTTTGCGACGCAGTACGACCACATTGTCTGGCTCAACCCAGAGGCGCCGCCCGTCTACGGCGGTTACTGGGGCGAGAGCTACGGCAGACTTGCGCACGTTTTCGATATGTACCGTCTGACGGTGGACGGGTTGGAGAAAGCGATGAAAAAGCTGCTCGTCAATAAGTGAGGGGCGGCGCAAAAATGCGCTTTGCGACAAATTGCGCAAAGAAAGTGCTTGCAATCCGCAAAAAGCTGTGGTAACATATCTATCTGTGAATGTAGCGCGTTATCGCGTTGAACAACTTTTCGGAGGTAGTTTTCATGTATACGTTTGTGATGATTCTGCAGGTTCTGTGCGGTCTGTTCGTGATTGCTGTCGTGCTGTTCCAGTCCGGCAAGTCCGCGGGTCTGTCCGGCGCCATCGGCGGCATGGCGGATTCCTTCCTCAGCAAGAACAAGGCCAAGTCCATGGACGCCAAGCTCGCCCGTGCGACCAAGTGGGTCGGTGCCGCGTTCATCGTTCTCACGCTTGCGCTGAATATGCTGTAAGAAAAAAACACATAAAAAAAGAGCAGGGATTTTCCCTGCTCTTTTTTATGTGTCGCGACACGGTTACGGCTGTGTGTCCAAATGGAACGTCCAGCGGTCAAAATTGTAAAACGGGTCCTGCGCGGTAGGGGCAAGCCCCTCGGCAAGTCCCGCGGGGATCTGGGTGGAGATCGCCTTGAAGCAGATCGGCGCGATCGGTGCGCTGGCGGCAAAATGCCGGAAGTAAGCCTGCGCGGTCAACTCATTTTCATCGGCGAGGAACGCTGCGAGCAGACGGTCCATTTCCTGATCGGCGTAGCCGCCATAGTTGAGCGAGCCGTCTGTACCGATTAGTGCGGTGGTGTTCCAGTCGGCGGTAAGCCGCGCTTCGCCGAGGTAGAGATCGAAGTCGCCGGACACCAGAGCTTTCAGATAATCCTCCCACGGTACGGCGCGGAGCGTGACTGTCAGCGCACCGACGGAGAGCTGGCGGCACAGATACTCCGCGACGGAGCGCTTGAAGCTGCCCTCCTCGTTGACGAGCAGCGTCAGTTCCACACTGTGCGCGTCCGTGATGCGTGCGTCCGAAAGCGCCTGCGTGTAGGATACGGCGGGCGTGTTGAGGTCATCGGGATACAGCGCGGCACACGGAGAGATTGGGAACTGCGCAGGACGAGCGTGGCCGGAGAGCAGCGTAGACACGATGGCGTCGCGGTCAAACGCGGCACTCGTGGCGCAGCGCAGGGCGCTGCTTTTCAGCGGCGTGCGCTGCGTGTTGAAGCCGAGATAGAGCATCGTGGTGCTGTCCGCGTCATAGACATCGGACTCTCCGAAGCTGCCGCCGGAGCCTGTCGCCGTCAGGTCAGAGACGAGCAGGTGCGTGTCGTAAGAGGAGAAAAGATAGGAGGCGGTGCTGTTGTCGCGCGCGGGAACGAGCGCAATGCGCTCGAGCGGCAGCGCTTCAGAGCGCCACCAGTCGCCATTTCGCGTAAGGCACGCACCCTCATTGTCGGTGAGGAAGAGGTACGGCCCCGTGCCGAGCGGAACAAGATTCTTTTCCGAACCGGACTTCACAATGGGAATGTCGAGCAGCGCGGGAAAGGCGCTGTTTTCTTTTGCCAGCGTGACAACGAGCGCCCCGTTTGCAATGTGCATGGATGCAATATTTTCAAAGCGGGCGGCGTAGCGCTCCGAAGCGGCGGCGCGGCGGTACGCGGAGAGCACGTCGGTCACGGAGAGCAGCGAGCCGTCGGAAAAGGTGACGTTCTCGCGAAGATAAAACGTATAAGTGCGCTTTGCCGTGTCATAGGTGTAGTCGCGGCAGAGAACGTTCTGCACGGCAAAGGTTTCATCCAGCGCAAAAAGCCCTTCATAGAGCAGCGCACCCACCGTCTGCTGGATGCCGTCCACGCAGGCAACTGGGTCGAGCGTCTGATTGGAGAGATACGGCAGCGCAAACGCGCTGATGCGCGTCGTCGGCTGCGGGACTTCTTCTTCGAGCGGAACGTCCTCATTCCAGAAGTCGTCCGTTTTTTCCTCTTCCTCCCAGCAGCCGCACAACGACAGCGTCATCGCAAGCGCAAGCAAAAGGGCGCAGAGCTTTTTTGCTCTCATCATCATTCCTCCAGCGCGATGACGCCGACCATGCCGCCGCGTTGCTCACCCATCAGGCGGTGCGACCAGTAGCGCTCCGGATGGCACATCGTGCAGTCGGGGTGGACGTCAATATTCTTCGGGTCGAGTCCCGCGCGCAGCAGCCACAACCGGTTGATCGCCTTGAGATCGACGCTATACCGGTCGCCGACCGGCGTGATCCGCTCGTCGATGGCGGGGTCAAGCAGCTTGTCAAATTCCTGTTTGACATCATCGTGTACCAGGAAGCAGCACTTGCCGATGGATGGGCCGATGGCGGCGCGCATCGTCTGAGGCGTCGCGCCGTAGCAGGTCATCATCGTGATGGCGGTCTTGAGCGCGATGCCGCCCGCCGTCCCCCGCCAGCCGGCGTGGCACGCGCCGATGCAGTGGGCAAGCGTATCGTAAAGCAAAATGGTGCAGCAGTCGGAGCCGAATACCACGAGCGGGAGGTTCGGTACGTTCGTCACCATGCCGTCCGCGTCGTAGGGACGCTCATCCCAGAGAATTTTGCCTGCGTGTTCCTCCGTTACCACGCGCACAAGGTCGCTGTGGATCTGGCGGCAGCCGACGACGCGGAGAGCGTCAAAGCCGACGGCAGCGCCGAGGCGGCGGTAGTTTTCCAGCAGGTTTTCGCTCTTGTCGCCGCGGTTGTCGGCGAAGTTGAGTGTGTCGAACGGGGCGGGGCTGACGCCGCCGTGGCGCGTGGTGAACGCGTGGCGAATACCGCCGAGGGCGCTCAGGCCGTCGGCGGTATCGTAAAGTAAACCGTTGTGATTGTGTTCGGTAAAGGGCATGGCGTTACCTCCCGCAGCACTGCTTGTACTTCTTACCCGATCCACATGGACACGGATCATTGCGTCCGATCTTCTGCACCTTACGCGGCTGCTTTTTCACCGTGCCGTCGCCCGCGGTGGTGGCAACGATGCCCTCCGCCACGCGCTCGCGCTTGACCTCGGACTCGGTCTTAACGCGGGCGGAGAAGATGCGGCGCACGGTGTCGTTCTGAATGGCGGAGATCATCTCCTCAAACATATCGAGAGATTCCTGCTTGTAAACGTCCACCGGATTCTTATTGCCGTAGGACTGCAGGCGAATCGCCTGACGCAGCTCGCTCATCGCGTCGATGTGATCCATCCAGTATTCATCGACCACGCGCAGCAGCACCACGCGCTCCAGCTCACGCATAATGGGGGAGGTGAGGGCGTCTTCCTTGGCGTTATAAAACGCTTCGGAGGTCGCATAGAACTTCTCAACGAGATCCTCCTGCGAAAGGGCAGAGAGTTCGTCAATGCTTTCACCCACAGCACCGCGCGGGAAGTACATACCCTCACACGCCTTGAGGGATTCGCGGCAGCGTTCTTCCTTGGAAAGTCCGTCTGTACCCTCGGCAACGGCAACATGGTTTTCAATGCTGGAGTGCAGCATGTTGAGAATGGTCGCCTTGATGTCAAGTCCGTCAAGCACCTGCTTGCGCTGACCGTAAATGACCTCGCGCTGCTTATTCATGACGTCGTCGTACTCGAGCGTTGCCTTACGGGACTGGAAGTTGCGGCTTTCCACGCTCGTCTGCGCGTTTTCAATGGACTTGGTGAGCATCTTGTTTTCGATCGGGGTATTCTCGTCAAGATCCAGACGTTCCATCAGATTCGTAATGCGCTCGCCGCCGAACAGCCGCATCAGATCATCGTCCAGCGAGAGGTAGAAGCGCGTTTCACCGGGGTCACCCTGACGGCCGGAACGTCCGCGCAGCTGATTGTCAATGCGGCGGGAGTCGTGACGCTCCGTGCCGATGATAAAGAGGCCGCCTGCTTCACGCACCTTGTCCGCTTCGCCGGCGATTTCGTCCTTGTGCTTTTTGAGCGCGTTGGCAAACATGGCGCGTGCATCGAGAATTTCCTGATTCTTCGTTTCGGCATAGCCGGTCGCCTCGGCGATCAGCTCGTCGGAAAGACCTGCTTTGCGCAAGTCGTTCTTTGCCATATACTCCGCGTTACCGCCGAGCATGATGTCCGTACCGCGGCCTGCCATGTTGGTGGCGACGGTGACTGCACCGAATTTACCGGCCTGCGCCACGATCTCGGCTTCCTTCTCGTGGTTTTTGGCGTTGAGCAGATTATGCTTGATGCCCTCGCGGGAGAGAAGATAGGAGAGCTTTTCGTTCTTTTCAATGGATACCGTGCCGACGAGCACCGGCTGACCTTTTGCGTGGCACTTCTTGACCTGCTCAATAACGGCGCGGTACTTGGCACTTTCTGTCTTGTAGACCACGTCGGGATTATCGAGACGTGCGATGGGACGGTTGGTGGGGATCTCAATGATATCAAGACTGTAGATCGTGCCGAATTCTTCCTCTTCCGTCAGCGCCGTACCGGTCATGCCGGAGAGCTTATTGTAAAGACGGAAGTAGTTCTGGAAGGTGATGGTGGCAAGTGTCTTGCTCTCGCGTGCAACTTCCACGCGCTCTTTGGCTTCGATCGCCTGATGTAGACCGTCAGAGTAGCGGCGGCCGAACATGAGACGGCCCGTAAATTCATCGACGATGACGACCTGACCGTCCTTCAGAACATAGTCAATGTCGCGCTTCATCGTGCCGTGTGCCTTGAGCGCCTGGTTGACATGGTGCGCGATCGTGGAGTTTTCGGGGTCGGACAGGTTTTCAAGGTTAAAGAAGTCCTCGACCTTTTTGATGCCGCGCTGTGTCAGTGTTGCGGTCTTGGCCTTTTCATCGACAATGTAATCAGCAGTTTCGTTGACGTCCTCTTCTTCTTTTTCATCCGTCTCGGCAATGACCTTCTTGCGGAAGGTGCGCACAAGGGACTCTGTGCGGGAGTACATCTCCGTGGACTTTTCGCCCATGCCGGAGATAATGAGCGGTGTGCGCGCTTCATCGATCAAAATGGAGTCCACTTCGTCCACGATGGCAAAGCTGTGTCCGCGCTGGACAAGCTCGGAGCTGTAGATCGCCATGTTGTCACGCAGGTAGTCAAAGCCCATCTCGTTGTTCGTGCCGTAGGTAATATCGGCGGCGTAGGCAGCTCTGCGCTCCTCACTGGAAAGATCGTGCACGATCAGACCGACGGTGAGACCGAGGAAGCGATGCACCTTGCCCATCCATTCGCTGTCGCGCTTGGCGAGATAGTCGTTGACGGTGACAATGTGTACGCCGTTTCCGGTCAGACCGTTGAGGTAGGCAGGCAGTGTTGCGACCAGTGTTTTACCTTCACCGGTCTTCATTTCGGCAATACGGCCCTGATGCAGCACAATGCCGCCGACGAGCTGCACGCGATACGGGCGCAGACCAAGCACGCGGTCGGATGCTTCACGCACGGTGGCAAATGCCTCGGGCAGAATGTCATCGAGCGTTTCACCGTCGGCAAGGCGCTTTTTGAATTCCGGCGTTTTTGCCTGGAGCTCGGCATCGCTCAGTGCCTTGTACTCGTCCTCCAGTGCTTCAATTTTATCAACGATGGGGTAAATGCTCTTGAGCTCGCGCTCAGAGTAGGTACCGAACATTTTTGTTAAAAGTCCCATATTGCAACTTCCTTTCGTGGGAGTATATCATCACGGATAAAGTATAACACGCGGCAGCATGATATGCAAAGGAAATTTGCCAAAGGCTATGAATGATTTGTAAATTTACGGTAAACGGCATTCCGTGCCGCCTTGCGCTGGACTGCTGCCTGTGATAAAATAACAAAAACACTACTTGAGGAGGCGCTTACCATGAAACTATCCTTCTACGGTGCTGACCGCTGCGTTACCGGCTCATGCCACTGTCTTGAGGTGGGCGGAAAGAAGATTCTTGTTGACTGCGGTTTGCAGCAGGGACGCGACGAGGTTGACAACCGTTCGCTGCCCTTTGCGCCGAATCTCATTGACTATGTTCTGGTGACGCACGCGCATATCGACCATACGGGACGCATCCCACTGCTGGTCAAAAACGGCTTTCGCGGTGAGATCCTTACCACGCGCCTGACAGCGGAGCTGATGCAGATCATGCTGCTCGACTCTGCGCACATTCAGGAAAGCGAAGCGGAGTACGACAACCGCAAGGGCGAGCGCGCCGGCAGGGCACCGGTCGAACCGATCTACACCGTTGAAGATGCGCAGAATGTGTTCAAATTCGTGCAGACCTGCGAATACGGCGAGACGGTCGAGCTTTGTGACGGTGTGCGCGTCACCTTTACCGATGCGGGACACCTGCTGGGCTCGGCAAGCATCACCGCGGAAGTGAGCGAGAACGGCGTGCAGAAGACGATCGTATTCTCCGGCGACATCGGCAATGTCGATCAGCCGATTATCCGCGATCCGCAGCATCTCAAGACGGCGGATTATGTCGTCATGGAATCGACCTACGGCGACCGTAACCATACGGAAGTCTGGAGCTACACCGACGAGCTGGCAGAGATCATTGACGAAACGCTCGGCAAGGGTGGAAACGTTGTGATTCCGTCGTTTGCTGTCGGCCGCACGCAGGAGCTTTTGTACTTTATCCGCGAAATCAAGGACGCGGGGCTTGTGAAGTCTGTACCCGAATTTCCGGTTTATATCGACTCTCCGCTTGCCAAGCAGGCAACGACCGTTTTCTGCGGCGACCTGCACGGCTATCTCGATGAGGCTGCACTTGAGCTTGTCAAGGACGGCACGCACATGTTCTCGTTCCCGAACCTGCATTTGGTCGAAACATCGGAGGAGTCAAAGCTTCTCAATATGGACACGACACCAAAGGTCATCATTTCCGCGTCCGGTATGTGCGATGCAGGCCGTATCCGCCACCATTTGAAGCATAATCTCTGGCGTGCCAACAGCGCGGTGGTGTTTGTCGGCTTCCAGGGCGTCGGCACGCTCGGAAGGAGACTTCTTGACGGTGTGGAGAGTGTGAAGCTCTTCGGCGAGGAGATCGCCGTGCGCGCGAAGATCGTCAATTTCCAGGGACTTTCCTCCCACGCTGATCACGACCATCTGCTCTCGTGGATCGAGTCCTTTGAGCCGAAGCCTGCGCGAGTGTTTGTCGTCCACGGTGACGCGGATGTGATCCCTGCCTTCTCCGCGGAGCTGGAGGCACGCGGTTTTACGACCTATGCGCCGCTCTATACCGCAAGCTATGATCTTGCGGCGGATCGGGAGCTTGAGCGCGGCTATCAGCCGGAGAAGAAGAATTACACGCCCGCCGCGCGCGTCAGCGAGCTGTATGGCAAGCTGCTTGCCGCGGGCGAGGCGCTCATGGCGCTCATCAAGCGGAGCAAAGGCATGGCGAACAAGGATACCGCCGCGTTCACCAGCCAAATCTACAATCTGATCGAACGGTGGAAATAACCGATGCTTGCGAAAAATCAGGTCTATACCGTCACCATAGAGGGTTACGGCAACGATGGCATGGGCATTGCGCGCATTGACGGGCGCGTCGTGTTCGTCCACAATGCGCTCAGGGGGGAGAAGTGCGAAATTCTCATTCTCAAGGTGCTCAAAAGCGTTGCCTTTGCCAAGGTACAGAAGATTCTTGAGCCGTCGGGCGAGCGCGTGACGCCGGACTGCCCGTTCTTTCCGCGCTGCGGCGGCTGCACCTACCGCCACATGAGCTATGACGAGGAACTGCGGCTGAAACGCCAGCGCGTGCAGGATGCGCTCACGCGCATCGGCGGGAGCGACGTTGTTGTCGAGGAAATTCTGGGCGGCGAGGATACGCTGCGCTACCGCAACAAGGCGCAGTACCCCGTTTCCGCTGCCGGCGCGGTGGGCTTTTACCGCGCGCGGACGCACGAAGTCATCGAGTGCGAACGATGCCTTTTGGTGCGTCCGGAAGCGGAAGCGGCGGCGGAAGCCCTGCGCCGCTACTTAACGAAATACGCCGTCTCCGGCTATGATGAGGCGACGGGCAGGGGACTTGTCCGCCACCTCTACGTCCGCTCCAATGTGAGGGGCGAGTGCCTTGTCTGTGTGCTTGCCAATGCGGACGCTCTGCCGCACGAGCAGGAACTTGTCTCCATGCTGCGCAAAGCCTGTCCCACGGCGGTGGGCATCGTATTGGGGACGAATACGGCGAAAAATAACGTCATCCTCGGCGACCGCTACCGCACCCTTTGGGGAGCGGACCGGCTGGAGGATACGCTCTGCGGGCAGACGTTCCACCTGTCCGTGCCGTCGTTCTATCAGGTCAACCACGCGCAATGCGAGCGCCTTTACGCCAAAGCCGTTGAGTTCGCGCAGCTCACGGGAAGCGAGACGGTGCTTGACCTTTACTGCGGCGTTGGTACCATCACGCTGACGATGGCAAGCACAGCGGGGAAGGTCATCGGCGCGGAGATCGTGCCGGAGGCGATCGAGGACGCGAAGGACAACGCGGAGCGCAACGGCGCTGGGAACGCGGAATTCTTCTGCGGCGACGCGGGCGAGGTCGCGGCAAAGCTGGCGAAGGAAAACCTGCGCCCCGACGTGGTGTGCGTCGATCCCCCGCGCAAGGGGCTTAGCGAGGACGTGGTCACGACCATCGCGCAGATGGCGCCGAGCCGTGTGGTATACGTTTCCTGCGACCCCGCCACGCTTGCGCGCGATGTGAAGCGATTCGCTGAGCTCGGTTATACCGCCGAGCGCGCCTGCGCGGTGGATCTCTTCCCGAGAGCGGACCACGTGGAATCCGTCGTGCGGCTCAAAAGAATTTGAATGTTATATATGAGGAACCAAAATGTGCACAAGCCTGATTTCCAACAGAAAAAAGACGATCGTCGGGTGGAACCTTGATATTCTCGATATGGAATATCGGGTGTCCGCACTCGACGAGGGTGTTTATATCGAGATCAATGATGCCAAAGAGGGATGGCTGCCCCTTTTCGGCGCGAACAGCAGGGGGGACTTTGTCGGCATGCCGACGTGCTGGCCGTTCGACGCAAGGAGCAATCCGGCGGGCGCGGGTGAGAACGTCATCATGCTTGACATCGACCTGCTCACGCAGAAAAAGACACTCGATGAGATCAAAACGATCGCAGAGACGGGGGCGGTATACAGTGTCCCTGGCATCACATTTATGTCCGCGTTGTCGGACCGGAACGGAAACGTGCTGCATATCATCCCGGGACAGGGCTGTCGGTACTATGAAAAGCCGGTCTATCAGGTGCTGACGAACTTTTCGCCGTTCAAGATGGACAGCGAGCAGCACCCGTGGATGGGGTGGGACAGATACCATACCGCCGAAAAGATGCTCGCGGAGGCGCCGGATGATTTTGACGTCGCCGACTGCTTTGCCATCCTCAAGGCGGTTGCGCAGGAGGTGTGCCCGACTGTCGTTTCGATGGTTTTCGACGTGACGGAAAACAAGGTCTACTGGTGCGAAAACCGGCGGTGGGATTGCATACAGGAAAAAACTTTCGCAGAAAGGAACTGACGCGCTATGAAAAAAGTGAAGATCACCGTGATGAAGGTCGCGCGGTATGACGACCTCGTTGCACAGTACGAGAACCCCATCGAGCATGCCTGCGACATGGTCGAGGGGCAGAGCTTCATCGCAAACGGCTGGCAGAAGCCGGAGGGGTTTTGCGACAGCGCGTGGGAGAGCGTTTCCCCGTTCGTGATGACGCTCGCCCACGGCGGCGGGGATTTTTACGACGGCTGGATGAAGAACAAAACCTCCGCCATGATCTCCTGCAACGACGGGTTTCGTCCGGTCAGCTTCCTGCTCGAAGCGCTGGACGAGGATGCGCAGTAGAATATAACAAAAAAGACGCCTTCGGGCGTCTTTTTTCGGTAAAAACAAAAACCCGCCGAAATCTCAGCGAGTTTACAAATTCTGTCTTGACTTTTGCATACCAAACTGGTAAAATAAAGCGCTTATATACGAGAGTGGGAGTTTATCGCACTTCCACCAGCTACAGGAAGAATAGCATACCCCGGCGGAAAAGGCAAGCGCCTACGTCGCACTTTTGACAACAATGCCGGGCGTATCACAAAATTGTTATTACATTCCTTCAGGGTGACAGAACCTGAAGAAAAGAAAGGCGTGAAGAGCAATATGGCCAAAGACAAAGTGTATGGCAAGACCCTTCGCAAGAACTTCGCCCGACATGAGGAAATCATGGATATGCCGAATCTTCTGGAGCTCCAGAAGAAGTCCTATCAGTGGTTCCTCGACACGGGCTTGCATGAGGTCTTTGCCGATGTTGCCGCAATCTCCAACTATGCCGGCAACCTGGAGCTGAGCTTCATCGACTACAAGATGGATGAAGCGCCGAAGTACGACGTGCTCGAGTGCAAGGCGCGTGACGCAACGTACGCCGCCCCGCTCAAGGTCAGCGTTCGCCTCTACAACAAGGAGACGGGCGAGATCAAGGAGCAGGAGATCTTCATGGGCGATTTTCCGCTCATGACGCAGCAGGGCACTTTCGTCATCAACGGCGCGGAGCGCGTGGTCGTTTCCCAGATCGTCCGCTCCCCCGGCATCTATTTCGACAAGCTCATCGACCTCAAGACCGACCTCCCGCTCATGTCCTCGCAGGTGATCCCTTACCGCGGCGCATGGCTGGAGTATGAGACAGACGCCTCCGAGATCTTCTACGTCCGCATTGATAAGAACCGCAAGATCCCCGTCACCGAGCTGATCCGCGCACTGGGCGGCCAGAGCGAGGAGTATGCCTTCCTCAAGACCGACACCGGCATTCTCGACCTCTTCGGCGACGATCCGCGTATGGTGGCGACGCTTGAAAAGGACGCCTGCAAGACCTACGAGGACGCCATGCTCGAGATCTATCGCAAGCTCCGTCCGGGCGAGCCTCCCACGGTCGAGGCGTGCGAAACGCTTGTGGGCAACCTCTTCTTCGACCCGCGCCGCTATGATCTGTCCATGGTCGGCCGCTACAAGTACAATAAAAAGCTCTCTCTCTGGGCGCGCATCCGCAACCAGAAGCTCGCTTATCCCGTCGCCGATCCGCGCACGGGCGAGATCCTCTTCGACGCCGGTCACGTTGTCACCGGCGACGAGGCGCGCGAGATGGACGCCATCGGCGTCAACGACGTGACCATCGTGGTCGACGGCAAGAATCTGCGCGTGTTCTCCAACCACATGGTCGACCTCTCCCGCTTCGTGGATTTCGACCCCGTCGCCGAGTGCGGCATCAAGGAGCGCGTGCGCGAGAGCGTCATGCGCGAGCTTCTTGAGAAGTTCGAGGGTGAAGAACTCAAGGAAGAGCTGCGTGCGAACGCCGACCGCCTCGTGCCCAAGCACATCCTCATCGAGGATATTCTCGCGTCCATTAACTATATGAACGCGCTGGCTGCGGGCATCGTCTATAAGGACGATATCGACCACCTGGGCAATCGCCGTCTGCGCTGCGTGGGCGAGCTGCTGCAAAACCAGTTCCGCATCGGCTTCAGCCGCATGGAACGCGTCATCCGCGAGCGCATGACGATCCAGGATCTCGACATCGTCACTCCGCAGAGCCTTATCAACATCCGTCCGGTGACCGCGGCGATCAAGGAATTCTTCGGCTCCTCTCCGCTCTCCCAGTTCATGGATCAGACCAACCCGCTGGCGGAACTGACGCACAAGCGCCGTCTCTCCGCACTCGGCCCCGGCGGTCTTTCCCGCGAGCGTGCCAACATGGAAGTGCGCGACGTGCATTACAGCCACTACGGCCGTATGTGCCCGATCGAGACGCCGGAAGGTCCGAACATCGGTCTGATCTCGTACCTGTCCACCTACGCGCAGATCAACGAATACGGCTTCATCGAAGCGCCGTTCCGCAAGGTCGATCACGAGACGTGCAGGGTCACGGACGAGGTTGTTTACATGACCGCGGACGTGGAGGATCAGTATATCGTCGGTCAGGCTGCTGAGCCGACCGATGAAAACGGCTGCCTCGTCAATGCGCGTATCACCTGCCGTCACCGTGACGAGATCGTCGAGGTTGACCGCGAGCGCGTTGACTTTATCGACATCTCCCCGCGTATGATGGTCTCTATCGCCACGGCGATGATCCCGTTCCTGCCGAACGACGACGCGAACCGCGCTCTGATGGGCGCGAACATGCAGCGTCAGGCCGTTCCTCTGCTCAAGCCCGAAGCGCCCATCGTCGGCACCGGCATGGAGCACAAGATCTGCATGGACGCCGAGGTCGCCGTCCTCGCTGAGGGCGACGGCGTCGTGACCAAGATGGACGCTACCGCCATCACCGTCGCTTACGACAACGGTGAAACCAAGGAATACAAGCTCACCAAGTTCCTGCGCTCCAACCACGGCACCTGCATCAACCAGCACCCGATCGTCGAGGTCGGCGAGCGCGTGCATGGCCGCAGGTACGACGAAAACGGCCGTATTGTCGAAGATCCCTCCGTCCTGGCGGACGGCCCTGCCACCGATCAGGGCGAGATCGCCCTCGGCCGCAACATCCTCGTCGGCTTCATGACATGGGAAGGCTACAACTACGAGGACGCTGTTCTTCTCAACGAGCGCCTTGTCCGCGAAGACCTCTACACCTCCATCCACCTCGAGGAGTACGAGCTTGACGCACGCGACACCAAGCTCGGCCCCGAAGAGATCACCCGCGACATCCCCAACGTCGGCGAAGACGCGCTCAAGGATCTCGACGAGCGCGGCATCGTCCGCATCGGCGCGGAAGTCCACTCCGGCGACATTCTCGTCGGCAAGGTCACGCCCAAGGGCGAGACCGACCTCACCGCGGAAGAACGTCTGCTGCGCGCCATCTTCGGTGAAAAGGCGCGCGAGGTGCGCGACACCTCCCTCAAGGTTCCCCACGGCGAGAGCGGCATCGTGGTCGACGCCAAAGTCTTCACCCGTGAAAACGGCGACGATCTCGGCCCCGGCGTGAACATGGTCGTGCGCGTTTATATCGCGCAGCGCCGCAAGATCCAGCCGGGCGACAAGATGGCAGGCCGCCACGGCAACAAGGGCGTTGTTTCCCGCGTGCTGCCCTCTGAGGATATGCCGTTCCTGCCCGACGGTACGCCGCTGGATATCGTTCTCAACCCGCTCGGCGTTCCCTCCCGTATGAACATCGGTCAGGTGCTGGAGGTCCACCTCGGCTACGCCGCCAAGACGCTTGGCTACAAGGTCGCAACGCCGATCTTCGACGGCGCGAGCTACGAGGAGATCCGCGAGCAGCTTGAGCTTGCCGGTCTCGATCCCGAGGGCAAGAGCTGGCTGTACGACGGCCGCACCGGTGAGCGCTTTGACAACAAGGTCACCGTCGGCTACGTTTACTTCCTCAAGCTGCACCACCTCGTCGACGATAAGATCCACGCCCGCTCCACCGGCCCGTACTCCCTCGTCACGCAGCAGCCGCTCGGCGGCAAGGCGCAGTTCGGCGGCCAGCGCTTCGGTGAAATGGAAGTCTGGGCGCTCGAAGCCTACGGCGCTGCCTACACGCTGCAGGAAATTCTGACCGTCAAGTCCGACGATGTCACCGGCCGTGTCCGCACCTACGAATCCATCGTCAAGGGACATAACATCCCGCAGCCCGGCGTTCCCGAATCCTTCAAGGTTCTTGTCAAGGAGCTGCAGGCGCTCTGCCTCGATGTTCAGGTTCTCGACCGCGACGGAAACGAGATCGAGCTCAAGGAAGACGAGGACGCGATGGATACCTTCAACCTCGCCCGTATGGATGCCGAGGATGACCGCAACCGCAATCCGTTTGCCGACGAGGCGGAATTTGCCGACGCCGGCTTTGAAATGATCGCCGACGAAGAGATCGAAGCCGATTTCTTCGGCGATGAAGAATAAGAAAAGGAGGAGCAGAAATTATGAGTTATGTACCGTTTGATGCAATTAAGATCGGAATCGCTTCTCCGGAAATGATCCGTGAATGGTCGTTCGGCGAAGTCAAGAAGCCCGAGACCATCAACTACCGCACCCTCAAGCCCGAACGCGACGGCCTGTTCTGTGAGCGCATCTTCGGGCCGACGAAGGACTGGGAATGCCACTGCGGCAAGTATAAGAAGATCCGCTACAAGGGCAAGATCTGCGACCGCTGCGGCGTCGAGGTCACGCGCGCCAAGGTGCGCCGCGAGCGCATGGGCCACATCGAGCTGGCGACGCCCGTTTCCCACATCTGGTACTTCAAGGGAATCCCCTCCCGCATGGGTCTGCTGCTTGACATCAGCCCCCGCATCCTCGAAAAGGTGCTGTATTTCGCGGCGTATATTGTCACCGATCCCGGTGAAACGCCACTGCTGAAAAACCAGATCCTCTCCGAAAAAGAGTATCGCGATATGCGCGAGAAGTATGAAAACGACTTTGACGCCGGTATGGGCGCCGAGGCGGTGAAGAAGCTTCTCCAGCAGGTCGACCTCGAAAAGCTCTCCGAGGAGCTTCACGCCGAGCTCAAGGGTGCCAACGGCCAAAAGAAGGCGCGCATCGTCAAGCGCCTTGAGGTCGTGGATGCCTTCCGCATCTCCGGCAACAAGCCCGAGTGGATGGTCATTGACGTGCTGCCCGTCATCCCGCCCGAAATTCGCCCGATGGTCCAGCTCGACGGCGGCCGCTTCGCGACCTCCGACTTAAACGACCTCTATCGCCGCGTCATCAACCGCAACAACCGTCTCAAGAGACTCATCCAGCTCAACGCGCCCGACATCATCGTGCGCAACGAGAAGCGTATGCTGCAGGAAGCCGTCGATGCCCTTATCGACAACGGCCGCCGCGGCCGCGCCGTCACGGGTGCGAACAACCGCGCGCTCAAGTCCCTTTCCGATATGCTCAAGGGTAAGCAGGGCCGCTTCCGTCAGAACCTGCTCGGCAAGCGCGTCGACTACTCCGGCCGTAGCGTTATCTGCGTCGGCCCCGAGCTGAAGATCTACCAGTGCGGCGTGCCGAAGGAAATGGCACTCGAGCTGTTCCGCCCGTTCATCATGAAGAAGCTCGTGGAGGACGGCGCCGCCAACAACATCAAGTCCGCCAAGAAGATGGTCGACAAGGGCAGAGCCGAGGTTTGGGACGCGCTCGACGTGGTTATCAAGGATCACCCTGTCATGCTCAACCGTGCACCCACGCTGCACCGTCTCGGTATCCAGGCGTTCGAGCCGGTACTCGTCGAGGGCCGCGCGCTCAAGCTGCACCCCCTGAACTGCACGGCGTTCAACGCTGACTTCGACGGCGACCAGATGGCCATCCACGTGCCTCTGTCCGCCGAGGCGCAGGCAGAAGCGAGACTGCTGATGCTCTCCGCCAACAACCTCCTGCGCCCGCAGGACGGCGGCCCTGTCACCGTTCCGACGCAGGATATGGTGCTCGGCTCCTACTACCTCACGCTCGAGCGCTTTGAAAACGGCGTCTCCCAGCTCGATAACGACGAGTTCTGGCCCGCTGACGTGGATTTTGCCCTTGCCGGCAAGGACTACGACGAGCTCTCTGACGAGGAGCGTGCCTCCGTCCATCTGCGCGTTTACCGCGACGAGGACGAGGCGATGCTCGCCTACGACGATCACCTTATCGGCATCCATCAGCCCATCATGGTGCGCGTGAGAAAGACCCTTCCCGACGGCACGATGGGCGCGAAGACCGTCCGCACGACGATCGGCCGCATCATCTTCAACCGCAACGTCCCGCAGGATCTCGGCTTTGTCAAGCGCGTGGACGCCAATGGTCAGCCCACCGACAAGTATTTCGATTACGAGATCACCGCCACCTGCGGCAAGAAGCTGCTTGGCAAGATCGTTGACAAGACCATCAAGAAGCACAACTTCACCGTTGCCGCCGAGGTGCTCGACAACATCAAGGCCACCGGCTACAAGTATTCCACCCGCGCCGCCATCACCATCTCCGTCGCGGATATGAAGATCCCGCCCAAAAAGTACGAGCTCATCGCTGCCACCGAGCAGCGCGTCGTCGAGATCGAAGACCAGTTCAAGATGGGCTTCATGACCGACGATGAGCGTTACCGCGCAGTCGTGCACGAGTGGGAAAAGACCACGAACGACGTTACCGACGCCCTGCAGGCGAACATGGACCGCTACAACCCCGTCTTTATGATGGCGGACTCCGGCGCCCGTGGTTCAATGAAGCAGATCCGTCAGCTCACCGGTATGCGCGGTCTGATGGCGAACACCGCCGGTAAGACGATCGAAATTCCGGTCAAAGCGAACTTCCGTGAGGGACTTTCCGTGCTGGAATACTTCACGTCCTCCCGTGGTGCCCGTAAGGGTCTCGCCGATACGGCTCTTCGTACCGCAGACTCCGGTTATCTCACCCGCCGCATGGTCGACGTCTGCCAGGATGTCATCATCCGCAGCGACGACTGCGGCGTAGAAAAGGGCATTATGGCAGCCGAGATCAGCGAGAACGGTCAGGTCATCGAGAAGTTCTCTGAGCGCATCAACGGCCGCTATCCCGTCAGCGATATCATGAAGCCCGGAACGGACGAAGTGCTGATCTCCAAGGATCACATGATGAGTGCCGACGATGCCGATCTTCTCGAAAGCTTTGATATCCACGCGGTCGAGATCCGCACTGTCCTCACCTGTAAGGCACACTCCGGCGTGTGCGCCAAGTGCTACGGCATGAACCTTGCAACGAGCAAGCCGGTCGGCCCCGGCGAAGCGGTCGGTATCATTGCCGCCCAGTCTATCGGCGAACCGGGCACGCAGCTCACCATGCGTACGTTCCACACCGGCGGCGTTGCCGGCGGCGACATCACGCAGGGTCTTCCGCGTGTTGAGGAACTGTTCGAGGCCCGCCGTCCCAAGAAGATGGCGACGCTTTCCGAAATTTCCGGTAAGGTTCGCTTTGAAGAGTCCGCCAAGGGCAGTCTCCTGAACATCATCGTTACCGCAGACGACGGCGACACCCGCACCTATTCCGTGCCGCACACCGGTCTCCGCGTTGCTGACGGTGACGTGATCGCCAAGGGCACGCAGCTGCAGGACGGCGCACTGTCTCCACACGATATTCTCCGCATCCGCGGCACTTCCAGCGTTCATGACTATCTTATTCAGGAAGTCCTGAAGGTCTACCGCCAGCAGGGCGTTGACATTAACGATAAGCATATCGAGGTCATCGTCCGCCAGATGATGCGCAAGGTGCGTGTGGAGGAGTCCAACGACACCGACCTGCTCTCCGGCGCGATGGTCGACATTCTCGAACTCGAGGATGCCAACGAAAAGGTGCGCGAGCGCATCGCCGCGGGCGAGGTCAATGCCGAGACCGGCGAGCCGCTGCGTGAAGCCGAAGCGACACAGCTTCTCATGGGTATCACGAAAGCGTCCCTTGCCACCGATTCGTGGATGTCCGCCGCCTCCTTCCAGGAGACCACCAAGGTGCTCACCGAAGCCGCCATCAAGGGCAAGGTCGACCACCTGCTCGGACTCAAGGAGAACGTCATCATCGGTAAGCTAATTCCCGCCGGCGCGGGACTGAACGCCTACCGCGACTTCGCCGAGGAGATCGTCCCCGAGGAAAAGAAGGAAGAGGAAGAGTTTAACTTCACCCGTATCATCACCAACGCGCTCTAAGCAATCAAAAAGACACGGTTCAGCCTGAACCGTGTCTTTTTGATTTTTTTAGCTAAGCAGCGATCGGAACGCGAGGGGGAAGCCCTGCGTGATGAGGTCGCTTGGCGTGACGCAGTAGGAGGTCTTTTGCTCCGCGAGCAGGTCACCCGCGCGGGCGTGGAGATAGACGCCGCAGACGGCGGCGCCCCGCGCGGATACGCCCTGCGCGAGCAGCGACGCAATCAGCCCCGTCAGCACGTCGCCGCTGCCACCCTTTGAGAGCGCCGAGCCGCCGCACAGGTCGTTGACTAGCACCTCTCCGCTGGGCAGGGCGATCACCGTTTCGTGTCCCTTGAGCACCAGCACGCAGCCGTGCCGGATGGCAAAGGCGGAAGCGAGCGCGGTGCGGTCACCGTTCGTGATCTTACTCACGGGCACATCCAACAGCCGTGCAAATTCCGCCTCGTGCGGTGTGAGGATCGTGATGCGACCGCGTCGCGCGTCGAGTACGTCGAGCTGACCGGCGAGCGCGTTGAGACCGTCCGCGTCCAGCACGATGGGCTGCGGGGCAAAGTCCAGCAGGCGGGCAACGAGCCGGTCAATGCTTTCGCTTCTGCCCAGTCCGCAGCCGAGCGCAAGCACATCGCAGCGCTGTAATTTTTCAACAATGCCGCCGTAGCTCGCCTCGCACAGAAGCCCACCCTCATCGCTGAGCGGGAACGGCATGGCGGAGACGCACTTCGCCGCCTCCACGCGCCAGATGCCCTGCGGCACGCCGAGATACACAAGCCCGCAGCCGGAGTGGACGGCGGCGGACGCGGCAAGATACGGCGCGCCCGTGTAGCCGACGGTACCGCCGACAATCAGCAGCTTACCGAAGTCGCCCTTGTGAGCGTCCTCGCGGCGCTTGGGCAGCGCGGATGCGGCAAGCAGGGCGTCGATGGAAACGGGGACTGACATACGCAGTACCTCCTCGTTGAAAAAATTCTTACTTATGGTATAATACCAAAAAAGAAAATGAAACGCAACGGGGGAGGGGAAAACGATGAATATTCTGCTGTCTCCGGACTCGTTCAAGGGAACGCTTTCTGCCCGCGAGGTCTGCGAGATCGAGACGCGCGCGATTCGAGATATGCTGCCTGACGCGCACGTTACGCTGCTGCCCATGGCGGACGGCGGGGAAGGCATGGTGGACGCCTGCCTTTCCGTGTTCGGCGGTGAGCGGACAACATGCCGCGTGACGGGAGCGAACGGCAGTCCGGTCGAGGCTGCCTACGCGCTTTTGCCCGACGGCAGCGCCGCGCTCGAGATGGCGGCGGCAGCGGGTCTGCCGCTGATGCGCGGCAGACTCGATCCCCTGCACGCCACGACGTACGGCGTGGGCGAGCTGCTGCGCGACGCGCAAAACCGCGGAGCAAAACGCATCCTGCTCGGGCTCGGCGGCAGCGCGACGAACGACTGCGGCATCGGCATGGCAGCGGCGCTCGGCCGGTGCTTTTGGGACGCGGACGGTGCGCAGGTCGCGCCGCTTGCGGAAAATCTCGGGAAGATCGCCGCTATCGAGCCGCCAAAGGAGCGGTTCGGGTTGGAAGTCCTTGCCGCGTGCGACGTGGATAACCCTCTGCTCGGCGCACACGGTGCTACCTATACGTTCGGGCCGCAAAAGGGCGTGACGGCGGCAATCAAACCGCGCCTGGAAGCGGATATGGTGCACTTTGCCGCGGTGCTGAAAGAGACATTCCCTGATTTCGACGCTGCCGCTCCCGGCACGGGGGCGGCGGGCGGCATGGGCGCGGCGGTTGTGACATTCCTCGGCGGAACGCTTCGCCCCGGCATCGAGCTGCTGCTCGATGCGGCGAATTTCGACGAGTTGCTCTCCGATGCAGACCTTGTCATCACAGGCGAGGGGCGCATGGACGAGCAGAGCCTGCACGGGAAGGTACCCTGCGGCGTCGCCAAACGCGCACAGCGCGCGGGAAAGCCCTGCATCGCGATCTGCGGCGCGCTCGGCGACGGTGCAGAGGCGCTCCGTGAAGTCGGCATCACGGCATTTTACGCCGCAAGCCGCGGAAAACGAACGATGGATGAGCTGCAAAGGACCTGCCGAAAAGAGCTGTATGAGATCACGAAGATCGCGATTTCGGAGCAGCCGAAAAAGTAAACAAATAACGGCGCTCTGCCATCGGGCAGAGCGCCGCTTGCACTTTTTGGGCGTGTTTTAGTAGACCAGAATGCCGAGCATCGTCAGGACATTGTACATCGTGACAGCGGCTTCAGCGCGCGTGATCGGCGCGCGGGGCGAAAGAGCGGAGAGCTCGTCAAAGAGCATACTCGCGTCTTTTCCGTCATCGGTGAGGAGACACGAGGAGAGCGTTTTGACGCAGCTGCGTGACCATGCGGCAAACGGGGCAAGTCCGGCATCCTCGGCGAGCGTATCGGCATCAAGGCTATCACAGTAAGCGTCAACGCTGCAATTCAGGAATGCGGCGAGGCGCCCCATAACCGCAAAAAACTGTTCCTGCGTCATGGTACCGGAGGGATCAAAACGGCCGCCGCCCACCCCGTTGACAAGGCCGAGTGCCGCCATGGCATTGACGCTGCCGGTAAACCATTTTCCGGCGGGCGCGTCGGTAAAGTAGCTGCCGCCGGCAGTGACGTTCAGCGCCTGCGCGAGCAGCGCGCAGATCTCCGCGCGTGTCATCGTGTCGTCGGGGCGGAATTTACCGTCACCGTCGCCGAGGACAAGCTCATAGGTGCCCAGCGTGTTAATCGCATCGGCATAGTCACAACTAATGACATCGGTGAACCAGCGGTTAGCGGTATCGGGTGCGTATAGCGTGCGTGCCATGGCAACAGTGATGGGTGCCCAGCCTTTGCTGCTGCCCAGAGCGATCTCAGCATCCGGCGCAAGTGCGGAAATGAGGGAGGCAAACGCAGCTTGATGCGCTTCGCTCTGCGCCTTTTCAAGGTCAATATAAAAACGCCAGTCTGCGAGCGTCAGACGGAGATAACCGTTGGGAGAAGAGGGCTCCTTCTCGGAAAGCAGCGCTGTAACACCGTCAGCGGCGGAATCGGGGACGAGCAGTGTGGGGATCACGCCGATGCGGTCCGTCGTGTTGCCGTCGGCAAGGTAGAAGCGATACGCGGTGAGCTTGAGCGCGTCACCATCAAAAAGCGGGGAGTTGTCCTTATCAAAAACGATTTGCGCAACGCCCTTGCCGAAGGTGCGGCTGCCAACGGAAATGCCGGCACGGGAAGCGCGGATCCCCCCGGCAAAAATCTCAGCGGCACTGGCGGAGTAAGCATTGGTCAGCACAATGGCGGGGGAGTCAGTGATATAGTCGTCAAAGCAGAAGTTGTAGGAAAGCTTCCCGCTGCGCTCACGGAAGCCGAGCAGCGGACCGCCGCCGGAAAAGGTTCCGAGCGCGTTGACTGCGGCGGAAGAAACACCGCCGGAGTTGCTGCGAAGATCGACCACCCAGAGATGCACGTTCTTATCATATTTGTTGATGCCGTCGATAAAGTATACATCAGTCTGCGTGCCGAAGCTGTCGCAGTCGATACGGCCCACGCCGTTTTTCGCAGATACCAGCGTGTTGTGGATCGGGACAACGCGGCGCTTAATGGTATAGTCCCGTACGCTGTCGTCTTCGTGTCTGACGGTGACACGGACGCTTGTGCCGGCTTCACCGATGATCTTTGCACGGTCTGCCTCTCCGGCGGGGATGCAACTCTCGCCGTTGATCGCGATGATCAGATCGCCGGAACCGAGACCGACATCCTCTGCGCCGCTGCCGGGCAGAACGGAGGTAATCAGAATGCCGTTCTCTCCGTAAGAAATTGCGGCGCCGATGCCGGTGACGGATTCCTCATCCTCCACACCGTCGAGAAAGGCCTGATATTCCTCGCTCGTCATGTAGTAGGTGTACGGATCACCGACGGCGGAAAAGAGCGCATCGAGCGATTCGGCGCGGTACGCGTCGGGCGGAAGCTCGTTGACATAGGACTGCTCCAGAAGCGCCAGCGCGTCTTCTACGCTCAGCGCGGCGGCGGAGGTGACAAGCATCGCGCAGATGCACACGACGGCGCAAAGCCTGCGAAGCAATCGTTTCATAGAGATATCTCCCTCGTAAAGAAGTTATGAGAGTATTATAATACAAAAATCCGGCTTTGCAAAGAAGAAAAATCCGCCGCTGCGGACACCTTGCCAAAATACGGAAAAAGGTCTATACTGCTGTCATAATGAGAAATTATGTGCTTCGGAGGCTTTTATGGACGTTCAGAACACCGTGGGTACGCTTTACATCGTGGCAACGCCGATCGGCAATTCGCGCGATATGACCGAGCGCGGGCGCGAGATATTGGAAACGGCGGACATCATCGCGGCGGAGGACACGCGCCGCAGCGTTGTGCTTTTAAACAAGCTCGGCATCCGCGGCAACGCGCTCTCTGCTAACCACAAGTTCAACGAGTACGGCAAGGCGCGCTACTTTATCGAGCAGCTCCAGAGCGGAAAAAACATCGCCGTCATCACAGATGCGGGCACGCCCTGCATTTCAGACCCCGGCAACGAGCTGATCAAAGTGGCGGTCGAGGCGGGCATCCGCGTCGTCGGCGTTCCCGGCTGCTGCGCGGCGGTGACGGCGCTGTCCATCTCCGGCTTCGACCTCTCGACCTTCCTGTTCTATGGCTTCTTCCCGCGCGAGGCAGCTGACCGCCGCAGAGTGCTTTCGATGATGCGTAAGGGCGACACGCGCACCTATGCGTTTTACGAGTCCCCCAAGCGCATCATGTCAGTCATTGACTTTTTTATCGAGCAGAACGCAGGGCTCAAGCTGTGCCTGTGCAACGACATGACTAAGCTCCACGAGATGACGTTCCGCGGCAGTCCCGCCGAGGTAAAAGAGCAGCTTCTCGCCAAGGGGAACTACGAAAAGGGCGAGTACGCCTTCATCGCCGAGGTCTGCGAGGACTACCGCCTCACCGAGGTGGAGCACATCTCGTCCCCCGAGGCGCTGCTCGTGGACTGTATGGTGCAAAATGACTGCACCGCGAAGGACGCCATCAAGCTGCTGCTCAAGGACGAGAACAACACCTACTCCAAAAACGAGCTGTACGCCGCGCACCTGAACCTCAAGGAACGCTTCGGTTAAGGAGAAACGACGATGAGTATTGTATCCGACCTTGCCGAGCGGCTCGATACGCTCACGAAAGCGGTGCTCTCCGAGCCGGTGACGCGCATTGCCAACACGAAGGTGACAGTACGCCCCGTGACGCTCAAGGGTAAGTCGTTTTTCCAGCTTGAATACCAGCACGGCGCGCAGGTGAGCCACCGGAATGTGGCAAAGGGACAGCTTTGCGAGCTTTACGAAAACGAGCTGGACGGGCAGTACCGCCAGATCGTGCTTTGCACCCAAACGGAAACACGGCAGTACGTCCGCAAAACGGACGGCAGCTACAAATGCACCGCCAAGGGTGAGGCGGCGCGAAAAGCACCCGTCACTGCGCACGACCGCAAAAAAGAGTATATTTTAGCCGAGGGCGAGAACATTCCGGCGCTGGTCGACCTCGGCGTGTTTACGAGCGATTTCAGGATCGTCAGAAGCAAGTACGACAAATATAAGCAGATCAACCGCTTCATCGAGCTGGTGGACGATGCGTTCCGGGCGACGGAGAAAGAGGACGTCACCATCCTCGACTTCGGCTGCGGCAAGTCGTACCTGACGTTTTTGCTCTACTACTATTTCACCGTTAAGCGCGGCGCGAGGGCGAAGATCATCGGCTACGACTTAAAGGAGGACGTGGTCGAAAACTGCAACGCGATCGCACAGCGGTACGGGTACGAAAACTTACGCTTTGTCGTTGCCGACGTGACGCGCGACGTGCTGTATGACGAGCATATCGACATGATCGTCACGCTCCACGCCTGCGACACCGCGACAGATTACGCCCTGCACTACGCCATCGAGCGCGGCGTGGAGCACATCTTTTCCGTGCCGTGCTGCCAGCATGAGGTCAACAGTCAAATTCAAAAGGGCGGCGACTTCGACATCCTGCTTGCCCACGGACTGCTGCAGGAGCGCTTCTCGGCGCTCCTGACCGACGCCATCCGCGCCGCGGTGCTGGAGGATAAGGGCTACACGGTGGATGTGATCAAATTCATCGACTTTGCCCACTCACCGAAAAACATCATGCTGCGCTGTGTAAAAAACAAGCGCGAAAACACGAAGCGCATAGAGAATGCCCGTGCGCTCGCCGAAAAATATCAGTTCCGCCAGACGCTTCTTGCGCTGACGGAGGAAAGAAAGTGAACTCCTTGCAGAAAGACCAGGCGCAGTACCTCAAAATGACACAGACGCCGATCCCACGCCTTATTTCCTCTCTCGCGGTGCCGACGGTCATCAGTATGCTCGTCACCGCCGTCTACAACACGGCGGACACGTTCTTTGTTGCCATGCTCAACGACACTGCCGCAACAGGCGCGGTAAGCGTAGTGTTTTCACTCATGGCGCTCATGCAGGCGACCTCGTTTGCCATCGGCATGGGTTCGGGAAGCTGGATCTCGCGGCTGCTCGGTCAGCAGGAAAACGAGGAAGCCAACGAGGTCGGCTCAAGCGGTCTTGTGATGGCGCTCGCGTTCGGCTCGCTGCTGTTTCTCTATGGTCTCACCTGCGACACAACGCCGCTGATGAAGCTCATCGGCGCGACGGACACCATCGCGCCCTACGCCAAGCGGTATGCGACGTTCATCCTCTGCGGCGCACCGCTGATGATGGGCTCGTTTGTGCTCAATAATCTGCTTCGCGCCGAGGGCAAGGCGAAGTTCTCCGCCATCGGCATCGCGTTCGGCGGCATCCTCAACGTGTTTCTCGACCCGCTGTTCATCCTGCCGTGGGGTCTAGACCTCAAAACGGCGGGCGCAGCGCTGGCGACCGCCATCTCGCAGGCGGTGAGCTTTTTCATCCTGCTCGTGCCGTTCCTGCGCGGCAAAACGGCGGTCAAGCTGCACCCGAAGTACATTTCGCGCCGCGCTCTGCGCTATGTGACGATCTTCAAAAACGGCGTGCCGTCGCTGGCGCGTCAGGGACTTTCCAGCATTTCGAGCATCCTGCTCAACATCGGCGCGGCTGCCGCCGCGGGCGCGTTCGCGGATCAGGCGATCGCCGCGATGGGCATCGTGACGAAGGTGACGATGATGGTCTTTTCCGTCGTCATCGGCATCGGACAGGGCTACCAGCCGGTGCTCGGCTACAACTACGGCGCCAAGCGCTTCGACCGTGCGAGAGAAGCAATGTACTTCATGGCGAAGGCGTGCACGCTCGTCATCACGGCGTTTTCCGTGCTGTGTTTTATCGCCGCACCGTGGGTGATCGGCATTTTCGGCTCGGCAAAAAGCGATGCGGACGTTATGCGCTTTGCCCTCTTCGCGTTTCGCGCGCAGTGCGTTTCGCTGCCGCTCGTGCCGATGGGCGTCACCGCGAACATGACGTTCCAGTCCACGGGACAGGCGCTTCGCGCGACGTTTCTTTCCTCCTGCCGGCAGGGAATTTTCCTTGTGCCGCTGCTGCTGATCTTACCCTATACTGTGGGCATCACGGGCGTCCTGATCGCCCAGCCCATCGCCGACGTGCTCACGTTTCTCGTCTGCGTGCCGTTTTTGCGGAAATTTGCGCGGGAGCTGAAAGCGGCAGAGGAAAGAGAAAATACACAAGAACAACCGGAAACATAAAAAAGTGCGTGAGCAAAAGCTCACGCACTTTTTGTGTTTGAACTTAGAGCCTCGTGATAACGGGGATGACCATGGGGGAACGCCTGGTCGCCTTGAAGAGATAGCTGCCCACGGCGTTCTTGATTGCGCCGCGCAGCTCGCCCATATCACGGCTGCGCTTGGCGCGGATGCCCTCGGCGGTACTCATGGCGATGTTCTTGAGGTCTTGAATGAGCTCCTCGGACTCCTTGACGTAGATGAAGCCGCGCGTGATGATCTCGGGCTGGGCGAGAAGATCGCCGTTTTCCGCGCTCACGGGCAGCACGACCACGACCATGCCGTCCTCGGCGAGGTGCTTGCGGTCACGCAGCACCACGGCGCCGACGTCACCCACGCCGCTGCCGTCCACATAAACCTCACCCGCCGGAACGCTGCCGGGAACGATCTTCATGCTGCGGGAGTTGATCTCCACCGTGTCGCCGTTTTCGCAGATGGCGATGTGCTTGCGCTCGAGTCCCATCGACATGGCGAGATCCTTGTGGATCTGGAGCATCCGCTGCTCGCCGTGGAGCGGGATGAAGTACTTGGGCTTCGTGAGCGCGTGGATGATCTTGAGCTCCTCCTGACAGGCGTGGCCCGAAACGTGGAGCATATCCGCGCGGTTGTAGATGACCTCTACACCCTTGCGGAACAGCTCGTCGATGACGCGCGAGACGGTGTTTTCGTTGCCGGGGATGGCGGACGCCGAGATGATGACGCGGTCGCCGGGGCCAACCTCGATCTGCTTGTGCTGGGAGAACGCCATGCGGTGCAGCGCAGACATTTCCTCGCCCTGCGAGCCGGTGGTGACGATGACCTGCTTGTCAAGCGGGAGACTTTTTACCTTGCTGATGTCCATGACGGTGTTTTTGGGCAGCTTCATGTAGCCGAGCTCCGTCGCCACCTTGGTGATGTTCTCCATGCTGCGACCCGTGACGGCGACCTTGCGTCCGCACGCCGCCGCCGCGTCGATGATCTGCTGGATGCGGTGGACGTTGGAGGCGAAGGTCGTGACGATGATGCGCTGCTTGCAGCCCTGAAACAGCCGGTCAAAGGTCTTGCCGACCATGCTTTCGGACATCGTGTAGCCCGGACGCTCGACGTTCGTGGAGTCGGCAAGCAGCGCCAGAACGCCCTGCTTGCCGAGTTCTCCGAAGCGGGCGAGGTCGATGACTTCCCCGTCAATCGGGGTGGAGTCGATCTTGAAGTCGCCCGTGTGGACGACGGTGCCGAGCCCCGTGTGGATGGCGAAGGCGACGGAGTCCGCGATGGAGTGGTTGACGTGGATGAATTCCACGCTGAATTTGCCCGCCTTGACCGTCATGCCGGACTCGACCGTGACGATCTTCGTGGACTTCGCAAGTCCGTGCTCCTCGAGCTTGAGGCGGATGAGTCCCGCCGTCAGGCGCGTGCAGTAGATGGGGAGATTGATCTGCTTTAAGATGTAGGGAATCGCACCGATGTGATCCTCGTGACCGTGGGTGATGAAAAGCCCGCGGATGCGGTTTTTGTGCTTGACGAGATAGGTAACATCGGGAATGACGCAGTCGATGCCGTACATATCGTCGCCGGGGAAGGCCATACCGCAGTCCACGACGATGATCTCGCCGCCGTACTCGTACACGGTCATGTTTTTGCCAATCTCATTGAGACCGCCGAGGGGGATGATCTTTAACTGTTCTGCCATAAATTCTCCTTTTTGAAATTGAAAAAGCAGCCCAAAGACAACAAACGAGAACAGACGTCCGTGCCCGTGATTTCGCCCTGTTTCGCGGAATCACTGCACCTGCGGCGCCTTGCTTGTCTCTCTATGGACTTGTGATGTATCATGCCGGACGGCTGTGCCGCACGGATAAAAAACAATTCTGTATAATATAGTATAACACGGCTTTTCGGAAAAGTATACCAAAAAATGCAGCGTTACAAAAATTTAACTTTTTGTATTGTGCTTCCGCATAGCTTTTGATATAATATATGGACTATTATTATCGGATAATAGGTTCTTCCGAAAAAAGGAGGGAATCATTATGGCGGACATCAACAGGCGGCTTGGCAAGATGCTCGAGCCGAATATGCGCTTTTACTTTGCATTTATGGCGATTTTTGCCCTCGTCACGTTCGGCGTGGAGCCGTTGCTCGCGCTGCTGGAGTTGGCGGCGACGGCGCTGCTGTACTGGCACTTCCACCGCACGGCGCAGAAACGCCGCGAGGGCATCCAGAAATACATCGACGATGTGACGGACGACATGACCAACGCGGACAAGGCGTCGATGCTCTCGGCACCCTTTGCCATGATGGTGTTCCGTCCCGACACGCAGGAGGTCCTCTGGAGCAATGATGCGTTCCAGCAGAGCACCGGCGTGCGCGAAGATATTTTCGACAATCGCATTACCGACATTTTGCCGACGTTCCCCATCCAATGGCTGCTTGACGGCAGGAGCGAATGCCCCGAGGCGGTGATTGTGGGCGAGCGGCACTTCCGCGTGTTCGGAAACCTCAGTCATCCGGTCGGCTCCCGCCGCAGCCGCGGTTTCCTCGCCACGACCTACTGGATGGACACCACCGAGCAGGACGCGCTGCGTGAGGAGAACGAGCGCAACCGTCCGCTTATCGCGATCATCATGATCGACAACTATGAAGAGCTGGTCAAGGCGGGCAGCGAAGCGTCCCGCTCCGCGGTGCTCGCTGCCATCGACGAAAAGCTCGGCAAATGGGTCGAGGGAACGCACGGTATGCTGCGCAAATTCGACCGCAACCGCTATGTTCTCGTGCTGACGGAGGAGGGCTACGGAAAGCTCGTGGAGGGAAAATTCTCCGTGCTTGACAGCGTGCGCGAGGTCGTGACCGAGGACGGCGTCGCTGCAACGCTTTCCATCGGCATCGGCAAAGACGCAGCGGACTTTGAAACGCTCTATCAGAACGCGATGCTCTCCATCGAAATGGCGCTCTCCCGCGGCGGCGATCAGGCGGTCGTGAAGAATCGCCTCGACTTTGAATTTTACGGCGGCAAGACAAAGGCGAGCGAGAAGCGCACCAAGGTCAAGTCCCGCGTGATGGCGAACGCGCTCGGCGAGCTGATCTCCGACGCCAGCCAGGTCTACATCATGGGCCACAAGCACGCGGATATGGACGCCGTCGGCGCGGCGGCGGGCCTGTGCTGCATCGCCCGCAAGCGCGGCAAAAAGGCGAAAATCGTCATTGATATGCAGGATAATGCCGCCAAAGCGGTGCTTGAGCGGCTGCGCAAGCTCCCTGAGTATCAGGATACTTTTGTCACCGGAAACGAGGCGTTTATCTCCGCGCAGGCGGGTGCGCTGCTCGTCGTGGTGGATACAAACCGCCCCGACTTTGTCGAGTCCGAGCAGCTGCTCGATGCGTGCAACCGCGTGGCGGTCATTGACCACCACCGCCGTGCCGCAAGCTACATCGAAAGCGCCGCGCTCAACTTCCACGAGCCGTATGCCTCATCCGCATCCGAGCTGGTGACGGAGCTTTTGCCGTACTTAGTCGAAACGAGCGACCTCAAGAGCGCCGAGGCGGAGGCGCTGCTTGCCGGCATCGTGCTCGACACGAAGAATTTTAATATGCGCACGGGCGCGCGCACCTTTGAGGCGGCGGCGTTCCTGCGCCGCGCAGGCGCCGATACCGCCGACGTGCAGCGTCTGTTCCAATCCGACCTTGCCGGCATGATCGAGCGCTATCGGATCATTCGCCACGCGGAAATGGTGCACGAGGACATTGCCGTTGCGGCGGTGGAGGAGGAGATCGACCGCGTGACGGCGGCGAAGGCGGCGGATGAATTGCTGACGCTTTCCGGTGTCCACGCCTCGTTCGTGCTGTTCAAGCACGGTGAGGGCGTCAACCTATCGGCGCGCAGCCTCGGCGAGATCAACGTCCAGCTCATCATGGAGAAGCTCGGCGGCGGCGGCAACTCGACCACCGCGGGCGGTCAGGTGCCTGACGGCACGGTGGACGCCGTGCGCGAGCAGTTGGTGGACGCTATAAATGAATACTTTGAGCAATAAAAAACCGCATACGGAGGACTAAAGATATGAAAGTTATTTTACAGCAGGACGTGAAGGGTCAGGGCAAAAAGGGTCAGATGATCGACGCGGCGGAGGGCTATGCCAGAAATTATCTGCTGCCGCGCAAGCTCGCCATTCTTGCGACGACGGACGCCATCAACACGATGAACCTCAAGGAAAAGGCGCGCCGCGCCGAGGAAGCCGCCAACCGCGAAGCTGCGGTCACGCTTGGGAGCAAGCTCAAGGACGTTACCGTGAAAATTGCCGCCAAGGGCGGAAAAGAGGGCAAGCTGTTCGGCGCGATCACGAACAAGGAAATTTCCGAGGCGCTGGCTGAACAGTTCTCTCTCGACGTCGCCAAGCAGAAGCTCGTGCTCGACGAGCCGATCAAGGCGTTCGGCACCTATGAGGTCAAGGCGAAGCTCGGCTACGAGGTCACGACGAAGTTCAGCGTCAGCGTGACGGAGGAATAAAAAGAAAAAACCACTTCCGAAAAGGAGGGGATCCCTGTGGATGAACTGCTATATCGGCAGATGCCGCACTCGCTCGAAGCGGAGCAGGCGGTGCTCGGCTCGATGCTCATTGACGCGAACTGCATCAAGGACGTGATGGAAAAGTTGCGTCCGAACGATTTCTATCTGCGCCAGAACCGCGAGATCTTCGAAACGATCTACAGTATGTTCATCTACTCCAAGCCCATCGACGGCGTGACCGTCGCGGGCGAGATGGAGAAAAACGGCACATACGACGACAACACCACCCGCAGCTATTTAGCCGAGCTCATGGAGGTCACGCCCACGTCCGCCAACGTGCTGGAGTACGTGCAGATCGTGCACGACAAGGCGCTGCTGCGCGAGCTTTACACCGCCGCGGGCGAGATCAGCACCATGGTGCAGGACGGCGAGGGCGGCGCGCCACGCATTTTAGAGGCGGCGGAGCAGAAGATCTACGCCGTGCGCCGCGGCAGAAGCGCGCAGAGCATGGAGCCCATCGGCGTCGTGCTGCAGGGCGTACTCGATCACTTAAGCGAGCTGAGTGCGAGCGGCGGCAAGACGCTGCCCGGTCTTTCCACGGGCTTTAGCGTGGTGGACGATAAGACGAGCGGTCTGGGGAAATCAGACCTCGTGCTGCTCGCCGCGCGTCCCGGCATGGGCAAGACGAGCATGGCGCTCAATATCGCGCTCAACGTCGCCAAATCCAGCGGCAAGGCGGTCGCCGTCTTTTCACTTGAAATGTCGAAAGAGCAGCTTGTCACCCGCATTTTGTCCAATCAGGCGACGGTGGAGAACCAGCGCTTAATGACGGGCAACCTGCGCGAGGCGGACTGGAACAGCATCGCCAACGCCGCAACGGTGCTCAGCGCGCTTGACATCCGCATCGACGACAACCCGCTGCTCACCGTGGCGGACATGAACGCCAAGTGCCGCCGCATCGACAATCTGGGGCTCATCGTCATCGACTACTTACAGCTCATGACATCTGCCGGCGGCGAGACGAAGTACAGCGGCGAAAACCGCCAGCAGGCGGTGAGCGATATGTCCCGTATGCTCAAGATCATGGCAAAGGAGCTGGGCGTTCCCGTGCTGTGTCTAAGCCAGCTCTCGCGTGCCAACGAAAAGCGCGAGGACAAGCGCCCGATGCTCTCAGACCTGCGTGAGTCGGGCGCCATCGAGCAGGACGCGGACATGGTCATGTTCCTCTACCGCGACGATTACTATAACGAGGACTCGGAGAAGCACAACATCGCCGAGTGCATCATCGCCAAGAACCGCCACGGTGAAACGGGCAAGGTGGAGCTTGCGTGGTCGCCGCAGTATACGACGTTCTCGACGCTCGACCGCCGTTACGAGGAATGATGGAAAAGAAAATTCAGGCGTTTGCCGCGCAGCACGCCATGCTGCCGCGGGAAGCAAAAGTGCTTGTCGCCGTCTCCGGCGGCATGGACTCGATGTGTCTGCTGCACGCTCTTGCTTTGCAAGGCGTATCCCTTGCGGCGGCGCACTTCAACCATCAGCTCCGCGGCGTGGAAGCTGACGCGGACGAGCGGTTCGTGCGCGATTGGTGCGAGAAAAACGGCATCGCGTTTTACGCCGGACGAGCCGACGTCGCCGCGCTCGCTGAGAAAAACGGCTGGACAGTCGAGGAGGCGGGACGCCGGGCGCGCTATGAATTTTTGGAGCGCACGGCGTTGAAGTACGGCTTTGACCGCATCGCCACCGCGCACCACGCGCAGGACAATGCCGAGACGCTTTTATTCAACCTCGTGCGCGGCGCGGGACCGGGCGGACTCGGCGGCGTTGCGCCCGTGCGTGGTCGACTCATTCGCCCGATGCTGTGTGTCACGCGCGATGAGATCGAGCGTTATGCGAAGAAACACGCCGTGCCGTGCCGGACGGACAGCACGAACGCCGACTTATCTTATACGAGAAATTACCTGCGCCGTGAGGTGCTGCCGCTGCTGCAAAATGTAAATGCCGCGGCGATAGAGCATCTGTCGAATACCGCGCTGCTCATGCGCGGGGAGAGCGCCTACCTCGATGATTTGGCGCGGGAACATCTGCGGGAGATGCAGCAAACGGACGATGCCGTTTCGCTCCCCTGCGCGGCGGTGCAGAATGCGCCGCAGGTGCTCCGCGCACGGATGATGCGCCTGATGCTCGATGCGCTGCGCGTCGGGAAGAAGGACTTCACTGCCGCGCATATCGACGATCTGGTGGCGCTGACGCTGGGAACGGGCTTTGCGCAGCTTGACCTGCCGCATGGCGTATGCGCTGCGCGGAAAGATGGCGTATTGACGCTGACGGTCGGGGAGCGGAAAGCGCCGTCTCCGGTATCGATTTCCGTGGGCGAGCGCGTCACATGGGGCGAATACGAGATCGCCGTGCAGCGCATGGGGATGGAAGGGGCGCTTCGCCTGCGGTTCGATGCTTCGCGCGACTCACTCAGCGTGAGCGCGTGGGATGCCAGGGAATACTTGACGCTGCCGGGAAAAACGCGGCGCAGTCTCAAACGGCTTTTCGCCGAGGCGGGCATTCTGCCTGCACAGCGCGACTTAACGCCGGTCATCCGTGTCAACGGCCGCGCCGCCGCGGTGTATGGCATCGGAATCGATCAGGCGTTTTTGCCCACAGACGGTGAGGACGCGGTCACAATAGAGGTATATAAAACTGATATGAAATGACCGATGTCAAGAGGCAAAATGTCCGAAACATGGTCAC
>R20__coassemble_320_pt1 | contig 37490 bp, 33 predicted proteins | sample R20__metabat2_high_PE_036 | metagenome-assembled genome bin R20
AAGAAGATGATCGAGTCCTACGAGCGCAACATGTAATTTCCCTCGTAAGACCAAAAAAGAGAACGCTGCCAATCGGCGGCGTTTTCTTTTTGCGTTCACGCACGATAAGCAGCGCTTCCGCGCGCGCAAAAGCGCCGCCGATCGTGCAAAAGGGAGCGACGGCACTTTTTGCGCGCGCATCGACCCTTGCGCTCATTCTGTGCAGATTTTTCGTAAAAATGCACTTTTGCTTTTCGAAATATTGTGATATACTGCCCAACATAGAGAAGTTTGTTTTCTGGGAGGTGCAGCCGTGCAGGCGCTATCTCATTTCAAAACCATCACGCGTCACCGGCACCTTGTGTGCAAATATTGCTTCCGTCTGGGGCTGTACCGTCAGGGGCTCATGCACGATCTGAGCAAGTACAGTCCGCTGGAATTCTGGCGCGGCGCGAAGTACTATCAGGGCTACCGCAGCCCGAACGACGCCGAGCGTAAGGCGAACGGCGTGTCGCTCGCGTGGCTGCATCACAAGGGGCGCAACCGCCACCATTTTGAATACTGGATCGACTACTGCATCGGGGATGACGGCAAGGTCTACATGGGCGGGTGCAGGATGCCGCTGCGCTACGTCGCCGAGATGTTCTGCGACCGCGTCGCCGCCTGCCGGACGTATATGGGGGAGAACTACACCGACGCCGCGCCGTATGACTACTATAAGCGCTCGACCAAGCACATCCTCATCCATCCCGAGACCGGCGCGCAGATCGAGGAGATGCTGCTCATTTTGAAGGAGCAGGGCGAGGAAGCGGCATTTGCTCATGTGCGTGAGATGCTGAAAAACGCATAGCACACCGAAAAAAGTGCGGATTTTGCCAAAATTCTTGTAAAAAGCACTTGCAATTCCTGATTTGGTGTGCTATTCTATCATAGCTTGAAAAGGGCAGTCCTCTGCCGTGCGCGCGCCTAGAGCGCCATTGCGCCGTTGATCAGCGGCATGAATGCCTATAAAATAGGAGGAAATATCCATGGATCTCATCAAGGAACTTGAAGCAAAGCAGCTCAAGAGCGAAAAGCCCGAAGTGAACGTCGGCGACACCGTCCGTGTCCACGTCAAGATTAAGGAAGGCTCCCGCGAGCGTATCCAGGTCTTCGAGGGTATCGTGATCGCGAAGCGTCACGGCGGTCTTGAGGAAACCATCACCGTCCGTCGCGTCGCTTACGGCGTCGGCGTGGAGAAGGTTTTCCCCATCCACTCTCCGCTCATCGAGAAGATCGAGACCGTGCGCACCGGCTTTGTCCGCCGCGCCAAGCTGTACTACCTGCGTGACCGCGTCGGTAAGGCAGCCAAGATCCGCGAGAAGCTGTAACTCACACTTTGAGAGCAAAAAAGCGATGGCATCAGCCATCGCTTTTTTTGTATCTTTCGACCGCTGCGAACGCTCCGCTTAGGGAGTTTTGCAGCGGTTTGCGTGTTTGTGGCTATTTTTCCGGCTTCTCTCATAGACTGAAAGGAAAAGGAGGGAGGCAATGGCAAAAACGATCGGAATACTCGGCGGCGACAGGCGGATGAGCCTTTTGTCGCATTACCTCAAAGAGGACGGATACGAGGTGCGGACGTGGGAAGTTCCGGACGGCGCGGAGCCGTCGGCGCTGTGTGACGCGGCGACGGCGGAGGTCATCATTCTGCCGGTGCCGCTGGCAAAGGACGGAAATCTCAACGGCACGGAGCTCAAACTTGACGAGCTGTGGAAGCTCCTGCGTCCGACGCAGCGGATCTTTGCGGGTGCCGTGCGCGCGGAGGACGAGGCGGCGGCACTTAGCTGCGGATTGGCAATCACGGACTTTTTTTCGCGGGAGGAGCTTGCCGTGCGCAACGCGGTGCCGACGGCGGAGGGCGCGATCGAAGCGGCGATGAAGCACCTTCCCGTGACGCTGCACGGTGCGCCGTGCCTCGTCATCGGCTTCGGACGCATCGGCAAGCTCCTCGCGCACGATCTCAAGGCGCTTGGCGCAAAGGTGACGGTCAGCGCACGCAAGCTATCAGACCTTGCGTGGATCGACGCCTTCGGCTATGGGGGCGTACACACAAATCATCTTACGGGCGAACTCGGGGACTTCCGCGTGATCTTCAACACCGTTCCGCAGCAGGTGGTGGGAGAGACACTTTTGCGGGAGCTGAAGCCCGACTGCCTGCTCATTGAACTGGCATCCGTTTCGGGCTTCGACCTTGCGGCGATCGAAAAGCTGCGGCTTAACTACATCAAGGCGGCGGGACTGCCCGGTAAGGTCGCGCCGGAGACGGCGGCACGGGCAATGAAAAAAACTTTATGTAAACTTGTGGAGGGACAGGAATGAAACTCGGCTTTGCCTTTTGCGGCTCGTTTTGCAACCATCCGGAGCTATTGAAGATTTACGAACAGATCACGCGGGAGCATGAGGTCGTTCCCATCCTTTCGGAGAACGCGGCGAAGTACGATACGCGCTTCGGCGATGCCGCGACATTCACCAAGCGAGTGGAGAGCCTCGCGGGACGCTCTGCCGTGCGCAACATCGTAGAGGCGGAACCGCTCGGCCCACAGGGGGCGATGGATGTCTTGGTTATCGCACCCTGTACAGGCAATACGCTTGCCAAGCTCGCGCTGGGCATCACCGACGGCCCCGTGACGATGGCGGCAAAGGGACATCTGCGCAACGGTAAGCCCGTCGTCCTTGCTATCGCCACGAATGATGGACTTTCTGCCAGCGCGCCGAATATTGCCGCGCTTCTCAATCGCAAGAACTACTATTTCGTTCCCTTCGGGCAGGACAATGCCGCTGGAAAGCCAAATTCCCTCGTTGCGGACTTTAACAAAATTATGTCAACCGCAGAAGCCGCGCTCGCGGGAAAACAGCTCCAACCGCTGCTGTTGTAAACCCTTTATCAGCGTGAGAGAAAGAATTTGACAGAAAAGCGTTCCGTTTTGAAATCGGAACGCTTTTTTGTGCAAATTGCTGTGGAAAAATGAAATTCTCTGTGATATAATTCTTTGAACATAAAAGCAGAGGAACAAGCGAGATGGGTATTATGGAAAAAAACAAGAAAAAGACGATCTATATCTGCGGACACCGCAATCCGGATATGGACAGTATTTGCAGCGCGTTGGGCTACGCCAATCTGAAGAACCTGATCGATCCGCGCAACGAGTATGTCGCCGTGCGCTGCTCCCACTTGGGTGACAGCACAAAGCGCCTTTTGGACGTGCTGGGCATCGCACCGCCGCCCTATATGAGCAACGTATATCCGAAGGTGTCGGATGTCATGCTCCGGACGGAGAAGAAAAACGAGGCGGCGTCCTCGCTGCTGGAGTTTGCTCAGTCCTATGATGAGGACGATCCTCCCGCGACGCCGGTTTTTGAAAACGGAAAATTCTGCGGCCTGATCACCGTGGATGATATTGCGGACTGGGTGATGTCTGCTCTTCGCGATTGTGATGAGATCACAGTAATTCCCAAGCTCGGGGAAATCATCCATCCACAGGAGACGTTCCTCAAGACAGACGACCTTTTCGAAGACGCGAAGCGGACGCTGCAAAATACGCCGAAGCGCGGTCTTGCCGTGTTTGACGGCGAGGAGTACGCGGGCTATGTGACGCGCCGCTGCTTCCTCGATCCGCCGAAATACAATGTGATTTTGGTCGACCACAACGAGCTGGGGCAGAGCATCAAGGGCATTGAGACGGCAAACGTCTGCGAAATCATTGACCATCATCGCCTCGATGCGCTCAAGACTGATGTGCCGCTGTTTATTGATGCCGAGCCGCTCGGCAGCACCTGCACGATCATCTATCAGCTCTATCTTCGCAACGGCATCCGTCCCGACAGCGAAACGGCGCGCATCCTGCTCTCGGGTATCACTTCGGATACGCTGATCCTCCGCAGTCCGACCACGACGCGCATCGACGTCGACTCTGCCGAGGCGCTTGCCGCGATCAGCGGCGTGGATGTCGAGGAATTCGGTCGGGAGATGTTCAGCCACATTGAGGGTCTCAAGAGCCGTGAGCCGGAAGCCGCCATTACCGCCGACTTTAAGGTCTACGATGAGAACGCGGTCAGAATCGGCATCGGCCAGTGCGAGGCGATGACGCTCAACGATTTGGAGGAATACAAGGACACCTACCTCAGCGCGCTGGAGGATGTGAGACGCGCCAACGGACTCGACTGGGCGTTACTGATGGTCACCGATGTCATCAAGGAGCGCAGCGTGCTGCTCAGCACAGCGTACAGGGCGGAAAAAGACCTTCCCTATACGGTGCTTTCCGAGAACGTGTTCGATATGCCCGGTGTCATGAGCCGCAAAAAGCAGCTTTTGCCGGAGATCCTGCACGCCGTGAGCGTGTAACGCAAAACTGCAAAAAATGTCCCGCTTCGAAAGAAGCGGGACAATTTTATTGGTGCCTTTAGGCGTGGGAGAAAACCCCCGGTTCTACCGGGGGAAGAAAAATAGCTTTAGCATGAGGCTTTCCGCAGGAAAGCAAATCCCCGTAAGTTGGGCACCGAAAGGTTGTATTGCATTAGGAGTGATGCGCTTTACCCGTTTACGGGTGGCAGTGCATGTGATGCGATAATAAACATTCAGCGCCCCTTTTAGGGGCAAGCCGGTAGTAGCCCCTTCCAGGGGCTGGTCAAACCACCAGTTTACTTGTGGTTATGATTTGTTCAAATTTTTCTCTTACTTCAGAGACTCCGCAACGGCGACAGCCACGGCGACGGTAGCGCCAACCATGGGGTTGTTGCCCATGCCGAGGAAGCCCATCATCTCCACGTGAGCGGGGACGGAGGAGGAGCCCGCGAACTGGGCGTCGGAGTGCATACGACCCATCGTATCGGTCATGCCGTAGGAAGCGGGGCCGGCCGCCATATTATCGGGATGGAGCGTGCGGCCCGTGCCGCCGCCGGAAGCGACGGAGAAGTACTTCTTGCCCTGCTCGATGCACTCTTTCTTGTAAGTGCCAGCGACGGGATGCTGGAAGCGGGTGGGGTTGGTGGAGTTACCGGTGATGGAAACGTCCACGCCCTCAAAGTGCATGATGGCAACACCCTCGCGCACGTCGTCGCAGCCGTAGCAGCGGACGTTGGCGCGCTCGCCCTCAGAGTAACGGATTTCCTTGACGATCTTCAGCTCGCTGGTGAAGTAGTCGAACTGCGTCTGCACATAGGTGAAGCCGTTAATGCGGGAGATGATCTGCGCCGCGTCCTTGCCCAGACCGTTGAGGATGACGCGCAGCGGCTCCTTGCGGGCCTTGTTTGCGTTCTTCACGATGCCGATGGCGCCCTCAGCGGCGGCAAAGGACTCGTGACCGGCGAGGAAGGCGAAACACTTGGACTCGTCGGAGAGCAGCATCGCGCCGAGGTTGCCGTGGCCGAGGCCGACCTTGCGGTCGTCGGCAACGCTACCGTCGAGGCAGAAAGCCTGCAGACCCTCGCCGATCTTCTTGGCAGCTTCGGCGGCGGACTTCACGCCGGCTTTCAGCGCGATGGCAGCGCCCACGGTGTAGGCCCAGCAAGCGTTTTCAAAGCAGATGGGCTGGATGCCCTTGACGATCTCATAGGGATCGAAACCCTTCGCCTGGCAGATCTCGCGGCACTCCTCCACGGACTTGATGCCGTACTGTGCGAGGACGCCGTTGATCTTGTCGATTCTTCTTTCGTAGTTTTCAAACAATGCCATATTCTTCGTCCTCCTTCCTTATTCCTGACGCGGGTCAATATACTTGACCGCAGCGTCCCACTGACCGTAATGGCCCTTAGCCTTTTCCATGGCCTCGTTGGCATCGATGCCCTTCTTGATGAAGTCCATCATCTTGCCGAGGTTGACGAACTCGTAGCCGATGATCTCGTCGTCCTTGTTGAGCGCCATCTTGGTGCAGTAGCCCTCAGCCATTTCGAGGTAGCGCGGGCCCTTTTCCTTGGTGCCGAACATGGTGCCGACCTGAGAGCGCAGACCCTTGCCGAGGTCCTCGAGGGAGGAGCCGACGGCAAGACCGTTTTCGGAGAAAGCGGACTGGGTGCGGCCGTAGACGATCTGGAGGAACAGCTCGCGCATGGCGGTGTTGATCGCGTCGCACACGAGGTCGGTGTTGAGCGCCTCAAGAATGGTCTTGCCGATGAGAATTTCGGAAGCCATGGCGGCGGAGTGCGTCATGCCGGAGCAGCCGAGCACTTCGACGAGCGCCTCTTCGATGATGCCCTCCTTGACGTTGAGCGTCAGCTTGCAGGCACCCTGCTGAGGAGCGCACCAGCCGATGCCGTGGGTAAAGCCGGAAATGTCCTTAATGTCCTTGGCCTGGACCCATTTGCCTTCTTCGGGAATGGGAGCGGGACCGTGATATGCGCCCTTGGCAACGGGGCACATATGCTGAACTTCGGTTGTGTAGATCATAGCAATCTTTCCTTTCCTATATACTGCCCGCGTAAGGCGCGGGCGTTTTGAAGTTTTCAGGACAAACAGATGATACCAAACTATTGCCTCATTTGCAAGAAAAATTGTTTGGAAGCAACAAAAAATTTGACTCAGTTTCCCATTCTTTTCCTGCCTCTGCGCGCAAGATACACCGCCGTCAGGCGCGTAAGCGCGAGATCGTAGACGAAGAAGAGGAGCAGTCCCAGCGTGACCGTCGCCCACAGCAGCCACGGCGCGGTGGCGTTGAACTCCTGTACGGCAGCGTCGAGTTGAAAGACGAAGAGAATGAGCGCGTACATCATACCCATCGTCGCGACGCACAGCGCGAGCTTCGCGGCAAAGCGCGCTATTTTGGCGCGGATCGCGTCAAAGCGCGGCTTGAGCAGGGGATAGTATCCGAGAAAGAGAAACACCAGCGCCGCTTCCTTATCCGCGCACAGCAGCAGTCCCAGCATCGCGCTTGCGGCAAAGCAGCACCACGCGTAGCCGCGCTTACATTCTTCCCGCTCGATGACGAGCGTAAACGAAGCGAGGATCGGCCAGCCGTAGGTGGCAAGCGGCAGAATGCCGCTGAGCCACAAAAGAACCACCGCGAGTGCGCACATCAGGCTCGAGAGGGCGAGGTCGTGCGTCCTTTGCTTTCTCACAGCGTTTCCGGCTCCATCGCGTCATGCAGCACGGTCGTAATCGCGTCGGAAAAGGTGCTGTCCGCGTGATCGTGCAGCGCGTTGAGCGTTTCGGCGACGGCGGGGATCTTCACCTTGCCGGTGGAGAAAACGTCCTGATCGAAGATGAAGCGCACGTCTTTTTCCTGCACCTGCTGAATTTTGTTGCCCACGCGGATGTTACGCTGGATGAATCCGGGGCCGGCGTGCAGCTTCAGCCCTGTCTGTGCGTCGAGTTTGCGCTCCACATCGACGGAGCACTTGGTCACGCTCTGCTCATCCACCTCGTCCTCGTCCAGTACGCTCAAATACGGCGGCTGGAACAGATCGTTCCACCGATGTCCCGCGAGATCGAGCGCCTCGCGCGAGATCGCGTTGACGTAGCGCAGCCCCACGCGGTCAAAACAGGCGGGGCGATAGAGCTGGATGAACTTGCCGAGCGGCTCGTCGAGAAGACGGGCAAAGTCCTCCCAGTTGGTGTAGCGCATGGTGGAAAGCGCGATGAAATCCTTCGTCATGCTGATTTTATAGGCGTTGTCCTCAGAGAGAAAGTTGTGGTTTTTGACCGTCTGCGCCGTGCCGTTCACCGGCGGCAGCTGCTCGATCTTAACGGTGTAGCGGGGGAACACATCGCGGATCATATCCTGAAAATCGGCGGGCTCCTTCGTCTCAATGGACAAGATGGTGGGATAGCGCAGCTGGCAGATGACCTCCACGAGCTGAGCCTTGTTGTATGCATAGCGCTGAGAGTCGGAAGAGATCATAACGCACCTCCGTAAATAGTTTTATCCATTTTACACCAAATCGCGCAATCTGTCTATGAAGAAGCGGAAGAAAAACGAAAAAGCGGCGGATCGTGCTTTTTCGTTGCAATTCGGTGCCTTGCGTGGTACACTGTCGAACAAGACAACAATAGGGAGAAGCTGACTGTGAAAATACTATTTACCAATGCGGATATTTTGCTGCGCAAAGACGGTACTTACAAAACGCTGAAGGGAGGCTTCCTCGGCGTTGACGGCGATACGATCTGCTACCTCGGCAAAGATAAGCCGCAGGAGAAGTACGATGCCGAAAAAGATATGACGGGAAAGCTCCTGATGCCGGGGCTCATCAACTGCCACAGCCACATCGCCATGACGCTCATGCGCGGCGTCGGCAGCGGGCTGCCGTTGCAAAAGTGGCTTTTTGACACGCTCTTTCCCATCGAGGACCGCCTCACGCCGGAGATGATCGGCGCTGCCGCGCGCTATGCGATGCTCGAGCTGATCGCGGGCGGCACGACGAGCTTTTCCGATATGTACTTCTTCCCGTGGGAAACGATCTCCGCTGTGCGCGAGAGCGGCCTACGCGCCAATCTCTGCCGGAGCGTGGACTGCTTCGACAGGGAGCAGAACGCGGAGGACTATTTTAAGGTCAAACAATCGGTCGAGATGTTCGAAGCGTATCACGGCGCGGAAAATGACCGTATCCGCATCGACTTTTCCCTCCATGCCGAGTACACCAACACGGAGAAGATCGCCGCGCCGTACAGCCGTATGTGCGCAGAGCGCGGCGGGAGGATGCATATCCATCTTGCCGAGACGGAAAAAGAGCAGCGCGAGTGTATCGAGCGCTACGGTATGACGCCGACAAAGTGGTTTGAGACGATGGGAACGCTCTCGAGTCCCACCGCTGCTGCCCACTGCGTCGCGGTCACGGATGAGGATCTCGATATACTCAAAGCGCGCGGCGTGAGCGTCGTCCACAATCCCACGAGCAATATGAAGCTTGGAAGCGGCTTCGTGCCGGTGCGCCGGATGCTCGACATGGGCATCAACGTCGCCCTCGGCACGGACGGCGCGGCGAGCAACGACAATTTGAATATGTTCGAGGAGATGCACCTTGCGAGCGTGATCCACTGCGGCTACCACAACGACCCCACGCATCTCAAGGCGAGCGAGGTGCTCGACATGGCGACCGTCAACGGTGCCAAGGCGCAGGGACGCGACGATGTCGGCGTACTGGAGGTCGGCAAAAAGGCGGACATCATCGCGCTCGACATGACAAAGCCGCATCTCTATCCCTGCTTCGACATCGCGGCGCTTCTGACTTGCTCGGCGCAGGCGGGCGACGTGTGTATGACGATGGTGGACGGACGCATTTTGTACGAAAACGGCGTGTATCTGACGCTGGACGAGGAAAAGGTGAGGGCGGACATGGCGGATGCCCTCGCACAGCTTTACAAGAAGTGAGGGACAATGATGTACAGAGCAGATCAAGACCTTGCCTTCCTCCTGCAATTTGAAAACGTGGCGTGGTATGAGGGCGGTAAAGTAAGAATACTTGACAGGAGAGTTTACCCCGCGAAGATCGAATTCGTCACCTGCACGACGCATACCGAGGTCGCGCAGGCGATCACAGACATGGTCACGCAGAGCGCGGGACCGTATACTGCTGTGCCGATGGGCATGGCGCTGGCGGCGTTTGAGTGCCGCGACAAGAGCGAAAAAGAGCAGATGGAATACCTCCGCGCCGCGGCGCACACGATTTCCCGCGCGCGCCCTACGACGGTCAAGCGGATGAGCCAGCTCACCGACGTCTGCCTCACGATTGCAGAGCAGGCGCTTGCCGAGGGAAAGAACGTCGCCGAGGCAATCAAGGCGCACACGATCGAGATGAACAACGTCCGCTATGACCGTATGGCGACGATCGGAAAGTACCTCGTGGATATGTTCCCCGACAACGGCACGGTCATGACGCACTGCTTCGCCGAGACCATCGTCGGCACGATGCTGCGCGAGTGCCGCAGACGCAATAAGAACATCCGCCTGTTCTGCCCCGAGACGCGCCCGTATTTTCAGGGCGCGCGACTGACGGCGAGCGTCTGTCACGATATGGGCTTTGACGTGACGGTCATTTCCGACAATATGCCGGCATTTGTCATGCAGAACGAAAAGGTGGACGTGTTCACCACGGCGGCGGACGCCATCTGCTGCGATGGGCACGTCGTCAATAAGGTCGGCACATTCCAGAACGCCATCGTCGCCAAGTACATGGGCATCCCGTACTTTGTCACCGGCGCGCCCGATCAGGGACACCCCACGGTCGATACCATCCACATCGAGCTGCGCGACCCGAACTTTACGCTCCAGGCGATGGGCGTGCGCACCGCGATGGAGGGCGTCAAGGGCTACTATCCCGCGTTCGACATCACGCCGCCCGCGCTGGTGAGCGGCGTCGTGACCGATCTCGGCATCTACTCGCCGTACGATCTGAGCCGCTATTTTGCGGACGGAAACATCGGAAAGGACAATTTAGTGGTGTAAGGAATGAATACTTTACAGAGCTTGAAGCAAGAGATCGTTGACCGCTCCTTGCGGGCGTTTGGCGAGGGACTGTTCTCCGGCACGAGCGGCAACATGAGCTGCTATCTCCGTGCGGAGGGAAAAATGCTCATTACGCCGACCTCCGTGCGCTATGACGTAATGAAGGCCGACGACATCGTGGTGATGAAGCTCGACGGCACGATTTTGGAGGGACATTTGCAGCCCTCGTCCGAATGGCGAATGCACGCGGTGATCTACGAAAACAAACCGGATGTGGACGCGATCTTCCATACCCATTCACCCTACGCAACGGCGTTCGCTGTCAACCATCAGACGATCCCCGCTGTGCTCATCGAGGCGCACGTGTTCCTCGGCGGCGACATCCGCTGTGCGGAGTACGCCACGCCCGGGACAAAAGAGGTCGGCTTGAACGCCGTTCCTGCGCTGGACGGACGCAAGGGCTGCACGCTCGCCAACCACGGCGTCCTTGCCGTCGGGCGGGATTTACCCCACGCCTACCGCAACGCGGAGTATATCGAGGACGTTGCAAAGATTTACAGCATCGCGCATTCGCTCGGCGCACCTGTGGAGCTGAAAGAATTATGAAAAGAACCGAACAGCACTTGCTGTTCGGTTCTCTTCATATTGAGTGTTAGTCCGCTTTGTCGAGCTTTTGCATCGGTTTTACAAGCATTCCGCAGAGCACGACCGCCAGCACCGTGTTCGGCAGCATATAGGTGCCGTTGTAGAGCAGGGAATAGACGGCAGGGGAGGTCATGACGCTGCCCATGAATTCCTCGGGCATGTACTGCGCGTAGACCGTGACGCCGCTGATGAAATGCACGGCGAAGCGAGCGAGGCACCCGAGCAGCGCCGCGAGCGGCATCGCGCGGTACCTGCCGCGCAGCAGTCCCGCAAATCCCACGCAGGCGTAGGCGACGGAGTAGTCGAGCAGCATCGACACCCATGAGATGGCGAAGCCCTCGGCGAAGAAGTATTTGAGCGTGCCGAACGCAAGTCCCGCGAGGACGCCCCATGCCGCGCCGTAGCGCACGGCAAAGAGGATGAGCGGCAGCATCACAAGGTCGATCGAGCCGCCGAAGCCGCCAAACGACACGCCGATGGGGAGTTTGAGATAGCTCAGTGCGATTGACAGCGCGATGCAGACCGCACCCTCACAGAGCATGCGGATTTTGGAGTGGGTATAGCTCATGGAAAAGACCTCCCAAGTATGAAAAAAGCACCGTAACGACGGCGTTACGATGCAACGAGAGCGATTTTCTGCATTCCTACGCCGGCATTATCCGGATCAGGTTCCAGAGACCGGCGCGGCAATACGCGCACATCTCAGCCGACTTGCGTCAGCGCCCCTTGCACTTGTCAAAAGGATTGTAGCACCGAAAACGGGGACTTGTCAAGCAATTTTTGCCGAAACCGATGCTGCACGCATATCGCTCTGCCTGTCGGAAATTCGGAAAAAAGTACAAGGAAATGCAAGATTTTCGGTTGCAAATCGGATAAAATATGGTACAATAAAAATAAATTAGGCGACCAAAAAATTTTTTGATACTGTTTGAGGTGTTCACAGATGGCTCAATTTACCGTTAACGGTCAGACCGTAAACGCAGAAAAAAATCAAAAGCTGCTCCGTTTTCTGCGCGATGAGCTGCATCTGACCTCTGTGAAGGACGGCTGCAGCGAGGGCGCGTGCGGCACCTGCCATGTGCTCATCGACGGAAAGCCGACCAAGGCCTGCGTTCCGCAGACGGACAAGCTCGAGGGCAAAACGATTATCACGGTCGAGGGACTGTCTGATTTTGAAAAAGAAGTTTATACCTACGCGTTCGGTGAGGCGGGTGCCGTGCAGTGCGGCTTTTGCATTCCAGGCATGATTATCTCCGCCAAGGCGCTGCTCGACACAAATCCCGAACCTACGCGCGAGGAGGCGGCGTTCGCCATCCGCAACAACATCTGCCGCTGCACGGGCTACGTCAAGATCATCGACGGTATTCTGCTCGCGGCGAAGATCTTCCGTGAGGGAAAGCTGCCCGAGGGAAGCGAGCGCGGCTGCGGCATCGGAGCGCGGATGGCGCGCATCGACGTTGCTGAAAAGGTGCAGGGTACCGGCAAATATCCCGACGACGTGTATTTGGATGGCATGATTTACGCCGGAGCGGTCAGAAGCCAGTATCCCCGTGCCCGTGTGCTGGCGATCCATAAGGAAAAAGCGCTCGCGCTGCCCGGCGTCATCGGCGTCTATACGGCGCAGGACATTCCGGGGCAGGTTAAGGTGGGGCATCTCAAGCAGGACTGGGACACGGTGATCCCCGTCGGGAAGATCACGCACTATCTCGGCGACGCGATCTGCCTTGTGGCGGCGGAGACAAAGGAGATTCTGGAGCGGGCGAAATCCCTCGTAGAGGTCGAGTACGAGCCGCTCAAGCCCGTGTTCAGCCCCACCTATGCAGCGCAGCCCTATGCGCCGCTGGTGCATGAGTCGGGCAATCTCCTGTGCGAAAAGCACGTCAGCCGCGGCAACGCGGATCAGGCGATCCGTGACGCGGAATATGTGTTGATGTATCACTACGAAACGCCCTACACCGAGCACGCCTTTTTAGAGCCGGAGTGCGCCGTGGCGTATCCGGAGGGGGACGGCGTGGCGGTGCTTTCCACCGACCAGAGCCCCTACGATACCGCCCGCGAGATCTCCTATATGCTGGGCATCGCGCAGGAGAAGATACACGTCACCAATATGCTTGTCGGCGGAGGCTTCGGCGGCAAGGAGGACGTGACGGTGCAGCACCATGCGGCACTTGTGGCCTATCTTACAAAGCGGCCGGTCAAGGTGAAGCTCAGCCGAAAGGAGAGCATGATCGTCCATCCCAAGCGCCACCCGATGAAGGTGACGATTACGATGGGCTGCAACCGCGACGGACTCATTCAGGGCGTCAAGGCGGAGGTCACCGCCGACACCGGCGCGTATGCCTCGCTCGGCGACCCCGTGCTCGAGCGCGCCTGTACCCATGCCGCCGGCCCATATCACTATGAGAATTTTGAGATTACGGGCCGCGCGTACTATACAAACAACCCACCTGCGGGCGCGTTTCGCGGCTTCGGCGTGACGCAGACCTGCTACGCCCTCGAAATGACGCTGACCAAGATGGCGCACGAGCTGGGCATCTCCCCGTGGGAGATCCGCTACCGAAACGCCATCCGCCCCGGTCAGGTGCTCCCCAACGGACAGATCGCGCCGCCGTCCACGGGCTTGGTCGAGACGCTCGAGGCAGTGAAAGACCTTTGCCAGAACAACAAGAACGTCGGCATCGCCTGCGCGATGAAGAACGCGGGCGTGGGCGTCGGTATTCCCGACACCGGACGCTGCATCGTGGCGGTGCAGGACGGGAAAATACACATTCGCTCCGGCGCGTCCTGCATCGGACAGGGACTCGGCACGGTGCTCACGCAGATCGTCTGCACGATGCTGCACTGTGAGCGCGGCGACGTCGTCTATGAGGCTGCCAATACCGTGAACGCGCCGGACTCCGGCACGACCTCCGGCTCCCGCCAGACGCTCGTCACCGGCGAAGCCTGCCGCAGAGCGTGCCAGAGATTGCTCAAAGCCGCGGGCGCGGATGTGACGGTGTCCGACTATGCGGGTATCGCGCACCGAAAGGGAATGGAGACGCTGCCCGGCGCTAACTGTGACGGCGGCGTGATCGGGACGGAGCTTGGCGCGAACGCGTCTGTCGATTGGAGATCGCTCGAGGGGCAGGAGTTCTACGGCGAATACCTCGCCAAGACCGACCCGCTCGGTACACAGGATAAGGGAAATCCCGTCAGCCACGTCGCCTACGGCTACGCCACGCACGTCTGCATCCTCAATGACGACGGCACGATCAAAGAGATCGACGCGGCGCATTATGTCGGCAAGGCAATTAACCCGACGAGCTGCGAGGGGCAGATCGAGGGCGGCGTGACGATGGCGCTCGGCTTCACGCTCACGGAGCATTATCCGCTCTATGACTGCGTGCCCAGCGCAAAATTCGGCACGCTCGGTCTGTTCCGCGCCAATCAGGTGCCGCCGATCCACAGCATCCTCGTGGAAAAAGAGGGGCAGGACATGGCGTGCGGTGCCATCGGCATCGGCGAGATCACCACGATCCCCACGGCGCCCGCCGTGGCAGGCGCGTACTTTGCGCTCGACGGCGAGATGCGCACAAGCCTGCCGCTGATGAAAACGCCATATGAGCGACCGAGAATGCCGCGCTACTGGTGGTAAAAAAATCTCCCCGCATCTGCGGGGAGATCAGAAAAACTATTTCATTAGATCGCGCAGCGCCTGCGGTGTGTCCACATCGGTCAGCTCCTGCTTGTCCACTTCGTAAAGGCGGAGAGCGTCCTCGTGTGCGCGGATGACGGTGTTCCCGCCGTGATCCTCACGCAGCGCAATGAGCTCATCATAGAATTTCCGCGGGAAGATGCACGGATTGCCGCGCGTCCCATCGTGGGCAAGGCCTACGATATGGTCGCTATGCTCGCGGAAGAACGATACCGCGCCCGCGATGCTCTCCCGCTTGAGAAGCGGTTGGTCGGAGACCATGTAGCAGATCGCGTCGCAGTCGTTTTCCAGCTCGTATGTGCCGAGCGAGATCGTGTGGCTGATGCCCCAGTCGGGGTGCTGATTGCGAATGACTTCAAAGCCGCGCTCGCGCGCGAGCGATTCGATCTCGTCGTACTGCGTGACCACGACGACGCGGGAGAACTGCTCGTCCGGCACAGCGTCGAGCGCACGCTCGATGAGCGTTTTGCCGTCGACTTTGGCGGCGAGCTTGTTGTCGCCGAAGCGCCTTGCATTGCCGGCTGCCATAAGAACGCAGCCGATGGAAGGATTATGTTTCATAAGCTCAACTCTTTCCTGATTTGACTTTACTTTACCACAACTATTCTTTCCAGCGCAAGCAGAAAATACACGCGCTATTCTGAAGATAGGATTACGCTATTACTGTACAAGTTGAACAACCTGTGCTAAAATAGAACCAATGAAACTGGAGCAATTTACCGAAAAAAGCGGTCATTCAGTAGGATCGCTGAAGGAGGTTTTCATGTCTGAAGCAGTAACCAACAAAAAAGCGGCAACGAAGATCAACGACCGTGTCGTCCGCGTAGACGCGGTGCAGAAGGCGCGCGGCGAAGCGAAGTACGTCTGCGATCTGACGCTGCCCGACATGCAGTACGCCTATATGGTGCGCTCAAGCGTGCCGCGCGGGAAGATTAAGGCGATCCATCTGCCCGAGTTTCCGGCGGGGTATCACTTCATCTCTGCCAAGGACATTCCCGCACAGGGCAAGAACGAGCTGTGGATGATCACGAAGGACTGGCGCTGCTTTGCCGACGGGTATGTGCTCTACGTCGGCGAGACGATCGGCCTTGTGGTCGGCCCCGACCGCGCCGTTTTGAAGCAGCTTCGCGCGCAGATCAAGATCGACTATGAGGAGCAGACGCCCGCCGTCTCGATCGACGACGGTATTAACTGCGTTGGCGGCCCGATGTTCCCCGAGAAGAACAGCAACGTCATGTGCGAGCTGTTCTGCGAAAAGGGCAGACCCATGGACGAGGTCTTTGCCGAGGCGGACGAGGTCTTTGAAGAGACCATTGAAACGCCCTATCAGGAGCACGTTCACCTTGAGACCAACAGCGCCATCGCGGACATGGAGGACGGCAAGTTCGTCTTCTACGCTTCCGCCCAGTGCCCGTTCTATATCCGCAAGTCCATCGCGGGACTGCTGGATATTTCGCTTGACGACATCGTCATCCGTCAGTGCACCACCGGCGGCGCGTTCGGCGGCAAGGAGCATTTCCCCGATGTGCTGTGCGGTGCGCTGTTAGTGGCGGAAAACGTCGTGCGCAAGCCGATCAAGATGGTCTTTGACCGCGAGGAGGACACGCAGTTCTCCGTCAAGCGCCATCCGTCCAAGTGCCACTACAAGACCGCCGTCAAGGACGGGAAGATCACGGGCGTGTGGGGTCATATCTACTATAACTGCGGCGCGTATCTGTCTTCTTCTTACGTCGTTTTACAGCGCGGCGTGTTCCACGGCAACGGCGTCTACACGTTCGACAACACTTACTTAAAGGGCGAGGGCATCGGCACGAACACGTTCCCGACCTGCGCGTTCCGCGGCTTCGGCGCCCCGCAGACGATCTTCGCCATCGAAACGCACCTTGACCATTTGGCACACCACCTCGGTGTCGATCCGCTCGAGTTCAAGATGCAGTACATCTGCAAAAAGGGCGACGAGACGACCACCAACGGTCACATCATCGAGGAAGTGAAGCTCCCCGAGATGCTTGACGTGATCACAAAGGAGTCCGACTACTGGCGCAAGGTCAAGGAATACAAACCCGGCTGCGGGAAGGGCATCGGTATCGCGATGTACAACCACGGCGGCGCGTTCACCGGCAACGGCGAACAGGCGATCATCAAGGCGCACGCACGGCTCGTTAAGACGGGCGAGCGTGTCCGTATCGAGGTCGGCTCCACCGAGATGGGGCAGGGCTTTAAGACGACGCTACGCAAGATCTGTGCCGCCACGCTGGGCGTGAGCATCGATCAGATCGACTACGACGATCCCGACACCGCGAAGGTCGTGGACTCCGGCCCGACCGCCGCGTCCCGTTCCACGATGGTCGTCGGAAGACTTGTTGAGCGCGCCGCGCTCGAGATGAAAGAGCGCTGGAGCGAGGGCGACTTTACGACCGAAGTCGAATATGAGCATCCCGACGGCTATCCGTGGGATCAGGCAACCTTCCGGGGCGACGCGTACCTCGGCTACGGCTGGGGCGTTGCCTGCGTCGAGGTCGAGGTCGATAAGCTGACAAACGAGGTCAAAACCACCGGTATCTGGTCGTCGCACGAGATCGGTAAGGCCATCGACGAGCTGATCGTCCACGGTCAGATTAACGGCGGCATCATCCAGTCGCTCGGCTACGGCGCGATGGAGAAGCTGGAGAACAAAAAGGGCTTCTTCAAGCAGAAGAGTATGTCCGACTATGTCATCCCCACTTCCATGGACTTCCCCAGGCAGTTCTATCACATTCAGGAAAATCCATACCCATGGGGGCCCTACGGCGCCAAGGGCATGGGCGAGCTGGTCTTTAACGGCGCGTCCGCCGCGTATGTTGACGCGGTCGAGCGCGCACTGAACACGAAGTTTACGGCAATTCCCATTCCGCCGGAGGATATCGAGGAGGCGATCAAACATGTTCACTAAGGTTACCTTTACGCTCAACGGCGAGCAGAAAATCTATACCGGCGATCCGCTGCGCAGACTCATTGACGTGCTGCGCGAGGATTACGGTCTCACCGGCAGCAAGGAGGGCTGCGGCGAGGGTGAGTGCGGTGCCTGCTCTATCATCAGGGACGGCGAGCTGGTCACGAGCTGCATCATCCCCGTCGGCGCGGTGAACGGCTGCGAGCTTTTGACCATTGAGGGCATCCGAGACACCGAAAAGGGCAAGTGCATCATTGACGCCTTTGCCGAGGGCGGCGCGGTGCAGTGTGGCTTCTGCATTCCGGGCATGGTCATGGCGACCTATGTCCTGCTCGGCAAGAACGCAAGCCCCACTGAGGAAGAGATCCGCGTCGGCATCAGCGGCAACATCTGCCGCTGTACCGGCTATGACCTGATCGTCGAGTGCATTCGTCTCGCGGCGAAGAAAGGAGCGGCGTTATGGCAGAAGTAAAGTGCTATCTTCCCGAAACGCTCGAAGAAGCGCTGAAGATCCGCAAGGAGACCGGCGCGATTATTCTTGCTGGTGGCTCCGACCTGATGGTGGCCAACGGCATGGGCGCGGGCATCACCCCCGCATTTGAAAAGGACGTGCTGCTGCTCACGGGCGTTAAGGAGCTCAAGGGCATCACCGAGACGGCGGACACCGTCGAGATCGGTGCACTGACGACCTCCGCCGAGATCGCGGCAAGCCCCATCGTCCCCGAGCTTCTCAAGGACGCCGCGTCCCGCATGGGTGCCATCGCGCTGCGCAACACCGCCACCATCGGCGGCAACATCGGCAACGCCTCGCCCAAGGGCGATATGCCCCAGCCGCTCATTCTCATGGACGCGGAGGTCGTGCTCAAGAGCGCGGACGGCGAGCGGCGTATGCTCGTGGACGACTATATCATCGCCACCAAGAAAACCGCGCTGCGCGACGATGAGATCATCACAAAGGTCATCATCCCCAAGCCGCACTTCACCCACATTTTCTACCGCAAGATCGGTATGCGCCGCGCGAACGCCATCTCCAAGCTGACGCTCTCCGCCGCCGCGACGGTCAAGGACGGCTTGCTTGTCGACTTCCGCGCGTCCTCCGGCGCAGCGGGTCCCAAGGTCATGCGCTCGCGCAAGGCGGAGGAAATCCTGATCGGGAAAAAGCTCAGTGAACTGAACGGCTGTAAAGAAGAATTCCTTGACGCGTGGAATGGCGTCATCAGCCCGCACGCGATGCCCGAATACCGCAGAAATACCACACGCAGAATGCTTTCGTTCTTTATCGACGCGCTCCTTGCCGGACATCCCGCCGGGCGCGTGGACGTTGGCGAAGAATAACAGGGAGGTACGCTCATGATCTATCATCCCGCTAATCCGCAGGAGGCGGTGAACCTCCGCAAGGAGCATGCCGACACGGCGGTCTATCTCGCGGGCGGCACCGATGATCTGCGCCTCGGCGGCGCTGCTGAGGGGAAAGACCTCATCGACATCACCGGCTTCGACTTCCATACCATCACTGAGCAGGATGGCAAGGTTTTTATCGGTGCGCTGTGTACCTTGCAGGACGTGGCGGAGAGCGACCTCGTGCCGGATTTCATCCGTGACGCGGCGAAGCTCTGCACGTCCTTTGAACGCCGCAACAGTGCCACCGTCGGCGGCAACCTCGGACTTCGCCGCTCGGACAGCTATCTTGCTGCCGCCCTCACCGCTGCGGAGGCGACGCTCAAGTCCGTTACGCCGCACGGCGACGAGGACAAAGCCGTCGGCGAATATCTCACGAGCGACTGCAAGCGGCTCATTACCCACGTCGTGGTCGATAAGGACCGCAAGGGCTTTGTGAAGCGCTTCGGCAACACGAGCGCGAGTCATGCTGCCCTGATCGCCGCCAAGAGCGAGGGAACGTATGCCCTCAGCGTCTCCGGCAGTCCCTTTGCCTACGGCAAAACGCCGGAGCTCTCTAAGAACATGATTTTCACCGACGATCTTACCGGCAGCGCCGCTTATAAAAAGTACCTCGCCGAGACCGTGTTCACATTGGAGGGTTAAGCCATGGAAGTAAAATGCAGACTTAACGGCGAACAGGTCGTTTTGCGCGGGGAAGAGACCGCGCGTCTTCGTGACGTACTCTATGCTTTCGGCTGCCACAGCGTGCGCGACAGCGACGATGCCGAGGGCTTTGCCGGCAGCGATACGATCGTCTTTAACGAGAAACTAAAATACGCAAACTTCATCCTGCTTTATCAGGCGGAGGGTGCGGACATCCGCACCGCCGAAAGCCTGATAAATGGCAGGGAGCTCAATTACGTCCAGAAAGCCATGGTCGCCGCGGGCATCGTGCAGAGCGCGTATAACGCGCCCGCCGCCGCGCTGATCTTAACATGGCTGCTGGAAAAGAAGCCGAACCCGACGAAAGAGGAGATCAAGGATGTTCTTTCCGGCATCTTCATCCGCGACGCGGGCTATGAGCATTATTATCTCGCGGTCAAACTCGCGTGCGAACTGCGCGACTTCGGCGAATTCAAAAGCGAGATCGCCCCGTCCTTCCGTCCGAATCTTGACGTGATCGGTAAGCCGTCCGGCAAGATCGACGGCGCGGCGCTCGTGTCGGGCGAGAGCGTGTTCGTCGAGGACAAGGTGCCCACCGATGCGTGGTGCCTGCATGTTCTGCGCAGCCCGTTCGCCAGCGCTTATATCAAGAGTATTGACACCAGTAAAGCAGAAGCACTTGACGGCGTTGCCGCCATCATCACCGCGGAAAACTGCCCCGACGTTTACTATATGCAGGCCGGTCAGGGCAACCCCGAGCCGTCCCCGCATGACCGCAGGCTCTTTAACCGCAAGGTGCGCCACGTCGGCGACCGCGTGGCGGGCATCGTCGCCCGCACGCCGGAGATCGCGGACAAGGCGGCGTCGCTCATCGAGGTCGTCTACGAGCCGACCGACGCCGTTTACACCGTGGAGGAAGCCATGGCAGACGGTGCGCCGCTCGTCCACAACGGTCCCGTCCGCTACAACGCGGGCGCGCCGGACGATTTGGACGAGTACAACAAGCGCGCAGGCGATAAGCGCGAGGGCGATGTTGTCTATCAGTTCCCGCTCCGCGCGGACATCCGCAAGAATGTCGCCGCGTCCAACTCCGGCAGCATCGGCGATCTCGAAAAAGGCTTTGCCGAGGCAGACGCCGTCGTTGAGAGCACCTATCAGACCAGTCAGATCCAGCACACGCCGCTCGAACCGCACGTCTGCTACGCGCACATCGAGGGCGGGCGTCTGATACTCAACTGCTCTACGCAGGTGCCGTTCCACGTGCGCCGCATCGTCAGTTGGGTTTGCGGCATTCCAGAAAATAAAATTCATGTCATCAAGGAGCGCGTCGGTGGCGGCTACGGCAGCAAGCAGGACATTCTGGTCGAAGATTTGACCGGTTACGCCGCTTGGATCACCGGCAAGCCCGTCTACTACCGCAACACCCGCGAAGAGGAGTTCATCGCCAACTCCACGCGCCACCCCATGCGCGTCAAGGTCAAGATGGGCGGCAAGAAGGACGGCACCATCACCGCCATCTTCATGGAGGTTCGCGCCAACACCGGTCCCTACGGCAACCACTGCCTGACCGTGCCGATGAACAGCTGCTCCAAGACGCTGCCGCTGTTCGCCGTGGACAACATGGGCTACGACCTCAAGATTTACTACACCAACACGCCGCCCGCCGGCGCGTATCAGGGCTACGGTACGCCCAAGGGCACCTACGGAATCATGATGGCGATGGCGGAGCTCGCCGACAAGCTCGGCATCGACTATAAAACGATGGTGGAAAAGAACCACGTCAGCGAGGGCTATATGCTCGAAATTCTCAAGGGACTTGGAGAGGGGCGCGAGGGCAACGTTGTGCCGGTCGGCTCCTGCGGTCTCGACGAAGCCATCGAAAAGGGCTGCGAGATGATCGAGTGGGGCAAACGGGAAGTGTCCGACGATCCCAACTGGAAGATCGGCAAGGGCTTTGCCATGATCATGCAGGGCAGTGGCCTGCCCGGCCTTGACCACGCGGAGGCCATCGCCAAGCTGGAGACGGACGGCAGCGTCATTCTCCAGAGCGGCGGTGCCGACCTCGGCACGGGACTCGACACCATCTCCGCAAAGATCGTCAGCGAAGTGCTCAAGCTCCCGATGGAGCGCATTACGATCGTCTCCGGCGACACGGACTCCAGCGTGTTCGACACCGGCGCTTATGCCTCCTCCGGCACCTTCTTCAGCGGCAACGCCTCGCTTGTCGCGACGAATAAGCTCAAGGAGAAAATCCTCGCGGAAGCCGCACTTCAGCTTGAAGAGAATGCCGACGATCTCGACGTTCGCGCACCCGGCGAGGTGTACTCGAAGAAGACTGGCAAGTCCATCAGCTACTATGAGCTGACGCACACCGCGACGAGCGGCACGGGCCGCGGTCAGATGGTCGCGCACGGCAGCTTCGTGACAAACGCTTCCAGCGTGCCCTACGGCGCGCACTTCGCGCAGGTCGCCGTCAACGTCAAGACGGGTGAGATCAAGGTGCAGAAGTTCTACGCCCTGCAGGACGCGGGCACGCCCATCAATCCCGAGATCGCGCTTTGCCAGATGTACGGCGCGGTGATGAAGTCCATCGGCCACACGCTCTATGAGGATATGAAGCTCGACAAGGACGGCAAGTGCGTCAACGCCAACCTCACCGACTACGGCGCGCCGATGATCGGCGATGCGCCGGATGACTTCAAGGCGGTGCTCATCGACGTGAACGACGCTTACGGTCCGTTCGGCGCGAAGTCCATCTCCGAGATCGCCTGCAACGGCGCCGCGCCCGCCATTGGTATCGCCATCCACGATGCCTGCGGTGTGTGGATGAGAAGCTGGCCGATGACGCCGGAGAAGCTTTTGAAGGAGCTTGGCAAAATTTAAGAAATTCAGACGGTGAAAAAAGATTGAACAACAAAAAAAGTGGTGCTATAATACATAGCACCACTTTTTATATCCGAAAGGGAGGGGTCATTATGGTCATCACCGTGGGAAGACAGTATGGCAGCGGCGGCCGCGAGATTGGCACGATGCTCGCCGAAAAGCTCGGCATCGCGTACTATGACGATATGCTTCTGAAGGAGGCTGCCAAGGAGAGCGGACTGTGCGAGGACTTGTTCCACAGCTTCGACGAGCGTCCCAAGAGCTTTCTCTATTCCATCGCTATGGATCCCTATTCTTTCTCCATGAACCACGTTACCGCCAAGGGCAACATCGAGCAGCAGGTCTACCTTGCGACCTACGAGACCATCAAAAAGCTCGCGGACAAGGGTCCCTGCGTGCTCATCGGCCGCTGCGCGGATTATGCGCTCAAGGACCGCGACGACGTCATCAACATCTTTATCACCGCACCGCTGGAAAACAGGATTGAGCGCGTTGCGCGCCGCAACGACATCTCGCTGGAAGAGGCGAAGGACCGCATCAAAAAGACGGATAAGTCCCGCGCGTCGTACTATAACTACTATTCCTCCAAGGACTGGGGCGAGGCGAAGAGCTACGATCTGTGCATCGATTCGAGCCTGCTCGGCATCGAGGGGACTGTTGCGCTGCTGGAGCAGATGATCCGGCTCAAAGACGCAAAATAAAGAATGAAAAAGGAGCGGCTCAGCCGCTCCTTTTTTGTGCTATTTTATTTTTGAATGCCTTTTTTCTTCATCCACGCGGGTAAGTCGGCTGCCTTGGTGCCGCAGTACTTGCAGAACTTGTAGCGGCAGGTCTCGCACACGCCCTTGTTGCCCTTGACGGGAGGCTCGCCCTTGATGTTCTCCTCGAGATAGGCGACGAGATCGCGGATGTTCTTTTCCTCGCCCGTGACGGCGAGCGTGACCGCACCCTCGTTGCCGCCGATGCCGCCGCAGCAGACGAGAGAAGCGTCGCAGTCAAAGAGCTGCTTGATTGCTTCGATCTCGGTGACGACGGTGGTGTTGCCGAGGCAGTACATACCGGGGTCGGCGCCCATGGAGATGTCGATGGTCGTCGCGCCGCCGAGTGCCTTGGCGCTCTCCTGCACGGAGGGAACGAGCTTCTCAAGGCCGACGGGGGTGATCCACTTTAAGCCCTTGGAGGTCACCGGCCCGATGATGCGCGGCACGGTGCCGCCGTCGAAGCCGGAGGTAATGACGCCGACGAAGCCGTTCATATCCACGGCGTTCGCGCCCTTGATGACGACGGTCTCAGCGTGGAAGTCGGAGAGCGCGTCGGCGAGCGTCATTTCCTTTTTCGCTTCACCCTGATAAAAGACGTTGGGAAAGCTCTTGCGGCTGTCGGGCGCGGTGACGCACAGCAGACCGTCTGTGCTTTCGCCGACGGTGCAGCGGCCGGGCTCGATCGTCTTGTCGCCGAGCAGCTCCTGTGCGATAAAGGCGTTGGTCGTGCCGCCCGCGAGCAGCAGATAGGCCTTTTCCCATGCCGTCTTGACCTCGGGCATGGCGACGACAGCCTTGGCGATGAGTCTGCGGGACTCTGCGGAAGTGAGTGTAAAGACAGTCTTCATCTTGTAAATCCTCCTATATCAAGCCTTTTCGGGGTGTTTCTTGAGATCGACGACGGGGTTGACGAGCGGCTCCATCTCGAAGCCATCCGGTCCGAAGATGCGGCACTCCGCCTGATCGCCGTCCTGGATGTGGAACGCGCGCGGTGTGCCGGTGGAGAGAATGTCGCCCGCGTACCAGCCCTGAATGGACGAGTGGAGCGAGACGAGCTTGGCGGGGCGGTGCGTCATGTTGGCGACGACGTTCTTGGCATAGACCTCGCCGTTGTGGACGCTCTGTACCTCGAGCTTCAAAACGTCAGGCACCTCGTCGGGCGTGACGAGCTGGGGACCGAACGAGAAGAACGTGGGGAAGTTCTTCACGATGCACAGATATCTCGGATTTCCCGGGACATACTCGTTGCCCTTGAGAATGGACTCCTCAGTCATGTCGAGGACGGTCGTATAGCCGACGATGGCGCTCTGCCAGTCGTCCTCACTAACGTCGCGGCAGTCACGTCCCATGATGACGCCAAGCTCTGCCTCCGCGGTGGTCTTGAGCGCCTCCTTGAGCATGGGGAGCTTGATCTCGTCGCTATGTCCGATAAGCGTGTCCGACATCTTGAAGAAGCTGCCGGGGAAGCCCTGCGGCGCGGCGGAGCCGATGTCTCCCGCGTGATCGACGTAGTTGAGGCCGATGCCGAAGATGCGCCTGGGATTGCGATAGAGCGGGGCGTAGACGACCTTGTCCTTGGGGACGACGCCGGCGATTTTCTCCAGCTCCGCCTTGCCGCCGGCATTGTACCACGCGGTCAGCCGCGGGATCTGCTGCGCGCAGATCAGCTCATACATGGTTTCCTCCCAAGCGGTGCCCTTGGCGGCGTTGAGCGCCTTGACGGGGAGGACTCCCTTGCCTGTGACGATGCCGGCGATCTCTGCGCCGTCAAGTTTGATGGTTGCAAATCTCATGGCTGTAATCTCCTTTTATATGATCGTATTGTGTCCGCTTTGCGCAAGGGTCAGTCCGTAGGGCTTGCCGAGCACGGTCAGCTCTTGATATACAGTATCCGGCAAGGAAATTCCCTTGACAGAGTTTTCTGCCATTTTCCGCAGCGATCGCTCACCGGGCAACGTGATCTCATCAACGCCGTCCACTTTTTTCAGGTGCCTGATCTCGCCTCGAAACGTATCCATCATAGATTTGAACGACTCCGCGTCGATGAAGTGCGCGATGTCGATCGCGCCCATGAAGTGACCGATGCCCTGCGGTGCGTCGAACTCGTAGAGGTCGTGCAGATGCGGTCCATAGCCGGCACCGGTGAGGATGCCGCTCAAAATGTCCACCGCCATCGCAAGACCGCTGCCCTTGGGGCCGCCGATGGGAATGAGTGAGCCCTTGCGTCCCGCGGCGGGATCGGTGGTGGGCTTGCCGTCCGCATCGAGCGCCCAGCCGAGCGGGATCTCCTGCCCGAGCTTCTGCGCGAGGATGAGCTTGCCCAGCGCCACGACACTCGGCGTCATATCGAGCAGAAACGGCAGACCGTTGGACGGCGCGCAGACGGATATGGGGTTCGTTCCCATAAACGGCTCGGCGCTGCCGAACGGCGCAATCTTTCCCGTGAGATTGGTGCAGGCGAAGCCGATCATGTCCTGCGCGGCAGCCATTCTGGTATAGTAACCCGCCGTACCGAAATGGTTGGAGCCGTGTACGGCGGCGAAGCAGCAGCCGGTCTCGCGCGCCTTGCGGATACAGGTTTCCATCGCAAATTTCGCCGTCGACGCGCCGAGGGTGTTGCCGCCGTCGATCACCACGGCAGAGGGGCTTTCTTTTGTGATTTTAATATTGTTCTTGCGCGACATCACGCCCTTTTCCATGCGCTCCATATAGATCGCCATACGGCTCACGCCGTGCGTGCTGATGCCCGTGAGTTCAGCGTCGACGAGCATATCAGCCACGGCGAGCGCACAGCCCGCATCCACACCGGAAGCGGCGAGGACGTCGCGACAGTAGCTGCGCAGAACGTCTGCGGAGAAATGGTACATAGGCAACACGCCTTTCTGCTTTTTTCCATGTTTATCGTATCACCGCACTTCAAACGCGTCAATGTCTACAAAAGAATAATGAATAAAATTATTTGCTATTTCTACACTATCTTTCCGGCAAATTATTCGGTATAATATGAACACCTGTCTTACACTGCCCGCGCGTTCCTTTTTTGACGCAATGCTGAAAAGACTTTTTCAACAAGCTGTGCCGTTTTCACAAAACGACGCAGTTCTTTTTTACCTTTTGGCGAGGGAGAAGTGGGGGTGGAAACAGTTTACAAAGCGGAAAGAGTATGCTATACTTCCTCTATATGATTGCCGATTTCGGCAGGAACAGTCCAAAGACATTTTTTGAGGAGGTTTCCCCATGAATAAAGACGATTATAAGATCTACGAAGAGAAAATGAAAAAGAGCATTGACTCCGTCGCCGCCGACTTTGCTGCCGTGCGCGCCGGCCGTGCCAACGCCGCCGTACTCGACCGCATCATGGTCGACTATTACGGCTCTCCCACGCCAATCCAGCAGATCGCGTCCATCGGCTCACCCGATCCGCGCCAGCTGCTCATCACCCCGTGGGACGGCAGCGCCCTCAAGCTCATTGAGCGCGCCATTCAGGAGTCTGACCTCGGCATCAACCCGCAGAATGACGGTAAGGCGATCCGCCTGAACTTCCCGCAGCTGACCGAGGAGCGCCGCAAGGAGCTCGTCAAGCAGATCCACAAGTATTCCGAGGGCGGCAAGGTCGCCATCCGCAACATCCGCCGCGACGCGATCGACAAGTTCAAGAAGATGCAGAAGGACTCCGAGATCACCGAGGACGACTATAAGATCGCCGAAAAAGACCTCCAGAAGCTGACCGATGATATGTGCAAGGAAGTCGACGCCCTTCTTGACAAGAAGGAAAAGGAACTAATGGCGGTCTGATGGGACTGTTTACAGCAAAGAAAAACGTGGGGCAGGTTGACAAAGCCAACCTGCCTTCTCACGTTGCGGTCATTATGGACGGCAACGGCCGCTGGGCGCAGAAGCGAGGCCTACCGCGCACGGCGGGCCACAAGGCGGGCGCGGAGATGTTCCGCCGCATCGGCACCTATTGCAAGGAGCTTGGCATCGGCTACCTCACGGTCTACGCGTTTTCCACCGAGAACTGGAAGCGCCCGCCCGAAGAGGTCAATGCCATTATGGGCCTTCTCAAGCACTATCTCCACGAGTGCATCGATACGATGGAGAAAGACAAGAACCGCCTGCGCTTTCTAGGCGACCTGAGCGCGCTCGACGAGGAATCGCGCGACCTCATCCGGCAGACGGACGAGATCAGCGCGCGCATCGAGGGTTTTCAGGCGAACATCTGCCTCAACTACGGCGGACGCGACGAGATCGTGCACGCCGCGCGCACCTTTGCCGCAGACTGCGCGGCGGGAAAGTGCGAAGCGGGGGAACTGACAGAGACGCTGTTCGAGGACTACCTCTATTCCGCAGGACTGCCGTCCCCGGAGCTGCTGATCCGCCCAGGCGGCGAAAAACGCATCAGCAACTATCTTCTGTGGCAGTGCGCTTACAGCGAATTTTATTATACTGATACGCTTTGGCCCGATTTCGACGAAGCCGAGTTTGATAAGGCGCTCATCGCCTATCAGAGCCGCGACCGCCGCTTTGGGGGTTTGAGCAAGAAAAAATCCCTCATTAAGGAGGAGAAACGATGAAACAAAGATATCTTGTCGTTGCCGTGGGACTGCCGCTGCTGCTTGCGGTACTGCTTGCCTGTCCCGCATGGGCGACGGTGGTGCTGGTTGGCGGCATTTCCTGCGTGGCGGCATATGAGCTGTTGAAGACCGCGGGAAAAACGAAGGCGGGCGGCATTTTTATTTTAGGCGGCATTCTGATCAACATCATATGTCAGTATTATTTCCGCTGCATCGAACAGATACAGATGGAATATGAGACGCCAGATTTTTCCGGCGTACAGATAATGCGCTGGTTTATTATGATGGTGCTGTTTTTTGCCGCAGTCAAAACTTACGGCAGCGAAGAACCGTTTACCTTTCGGGATGTGACCGTCGGTATCGTCGCCAGCATCGTGTTCCCAGCGATGTATAGTTGCATTTTTCTCCTGCGGATGCACGAGACCTTCGGTAAGGTCTACGTCCTTGCGCCGTTTTTCATCGCGTTCGCGGGCGATTCGCTCTCGATGTACTTCGGGATGTGGTTCGGCAAGCGCAAGATGGCGCCGCACGTCAGCCCGAATAAGACCTGGGCGGGCTTCATCGGAGGCCCCGTCGGCAGCGCACTCGGTATGTGTCTGCTCGGCTTTATCGGCGCGAAGTGCTTCGGCTATGCGCCGAACTATCTCGCGCTCATCGGCGTGGGCGCTGTCGGTAACGTGCTCGGACAGCTCGGCGACCTCTCGATGTCGCTTATCAAGCGCGAGGCGGGCATCAAGGACTACAGCCACCTGTTTCTGACGCACGGCGGCATGCTTGACCGCTTTGATTCCAGTATGTTCATTGCTCCCGTCGTTTACTTCTTCGTGAGTGCAGGAGTGATCTGACATGACAAGGACAATCGCTTTACTCGGATCGACCGGCTCGATCGGCCGCCAGACGCTCGAGGTTGCCCGCGATTTAGGGCTGTCCGTTGCGGCACTGACGGCAAACAGCAGCATTGACCTACTTGAACAGCAGGCGCGGGAATTTTCCCCGCGTCTTGTTGTGCTTTATGACGAAGCCGCCGCGCGTGAGATGAAAGCACGTCTTGCGGACACGAAGATCGAAGTCCGCTCCGGCATGGAGGGACTTCTTGCCGCCGCGACGATGGACGAAGCGGACACGGTTGTGACCGCGGTGGTCGGCATGATCGGCTTACAGCCGACGCTCGCCGCCATCGCAAAGGGCAAGCGCATCGCGCTCGCCAACAAGGAGACGCTCGTGTGCGCGGGTGAGCTGGTGATGGACGCGGCGGAGCGCAGCGGCGCGGCGATTGTACCCGTGGACAGCGAGCATTCTGCCATTTTTCAGTGCTTGCAGGGCTGCCGCGACCGCGGCGAGATTCGCCGCCTGATTTTGACCTGCTCGGGCGGGCCGTTCTACGCCCTGTCCTATGACGAGCTTGCAAGCAAAACGAAATACGACGCGCTCAAGCACCCCAACTGGACGATGGGCGCGAAAATTACGATTGACAGCGCGACGCTGATGAACAAGGGCTTGGAGATCATCGAGGCGATGCGCCTCTACCGCCTGCCGCTTGAAAAGGTCAGCGCGGTGATCCATCGCCAGAGCATCGTCCATTCGCTCGTCGAGTTTCACGACGGCGCGATGCTCGCGCAGCTCGGCACGCCCGACATGAAACTGCCCATCCGCTACGCGATGACCTATCCCTACCGTGCGGAGCATACGCCCACGGCGCTCGATCTTTTGTCCTGCCCGCCGTTGACGTTTGCTGAGCCGGACGAGGAGGCGTTCCGCTGCCTCGCCATCGCCAAGCAGTGCGCGCGCGTCGGCGGCACGAGCTGTGCGGTGATGAACGGCGCGAACGAAGTCGCTGTCGGCGCGTTTTTGCGCGAAGAAATCGGCTTCAATGACATTCCCGCGCTCGTCGAAACGGCGCTATCCGCGGTCGAACAGGTATCAAATCCCGCCTTGGCGGATATTTTAGAAGCGGATCGGCTTGCACGGCAGGCGGTTGCGGAGAAACTTAAATAAGGAGACGTCATGGTTTATATCCTCGCGGCAATTTTGATATTCGGTGTGCTCATCATCGTGCATGAGCTGGGGCACTTCCTCGCTGCCAAGGCGTGCGGTGTGCGCGTCAACGAGTTTTCCGTCGGCATGGGTCCGCAGCTTCTGCACACCGTGCGGGGCGAGACGGAGTATTCGCTGCGGGCGCTGCCGCTCGGCGGTTTCTGCGCGATGGCGGGCGAGGACGACGACTGCGACGATGCGGATTCGCTTTGTCGTCAGAGCATCTGGAAGCAGTTCATCATCTTTGTCGCGGGTGCCGCGATGAACTTTCTCATCGGTTTTCTCATTATTCTCGCGCTTTACAGCGGCGCGAAAGGCTTCCTCACGGCGGACATCATGGCGCTGGAGCCGCAATTTCCCCAGCAAGGCGAGGACGGCATCATGCTCGGCGACACGATCTATGCCATTAACGGCGAGCGCGTGTATCTCCGCAGCGACGTTTCACTTATCATGGAGCTGATCGCGTCGGAGGACGACACAATGGAGCTCACCGTGCTGCGCGGCGGAGAAAAGCTGACGCGCACGCTCCACAAGCAAACCTACACGGATGAAAACGGGAACGAATTTCGCGCCTACGGCTTTTCCTACGGCGGCATGGTGGAAGCCACGCCGTTGCTGCGGCTGCAATACAGCTGGTATCAGACGCTTGACTATGTGCGTTTGGTGCGCGTGAGCTTGCAGTTGCTCCTCTCCGGCAGCGCGGGCGTGAAGGACTTGAGCGGGCCGGTGGGCATCGTCTCGACCATCACGGAGGTCGGGAAAGAGACTGAGGCGGAGGCAGGCTTTGCCGCCGCTATGGAAAACGTCCTGTTCTTCGCGGCGATGATCGCAGTCAACCTCGCGGTGATGAATCTGCTGCCGCTGCCCGCGCTCGACGGCGGGCATGTGCTGTTCCTGCTGGTCAACAGCATTTCGATGCTGCTTTTTAAGCGGGAAATTCCGAGAAAGTATTTGAATGCGGTCAGCGGTGTCGGTTTTGCCGCGCTGATGGCGCTGATGCTGCTGATTACTTTGCAGGATATTTTGAAGCTGTTTTAACCGTTTGTTTATGTCCCGACAATGGGACAGAGGAGAGAGTAGGATGACAAAAAAGATCACAGTCGGCGGCGTCGCCGTGGGCGGAGGTGCGCCGGTCACGATACAGTCCATGTGCAACACAAAAACGGAGGACGTGGGCGCGACGGTCGCGCAGATCAAGGCGCTGGAGGCGGCGGGCTGCGAGATCGTGCGTGTGACCGTGCCGACGATGGAAGCGGCGGCCGCCGTGAGCGCCATCCGTGAACAGATCGCCATTCCGCTCGTCGCCGATATCCACTTTGACTATCGCCTCGCCGTCGAAGCGGCGGTGCGCGGCGCGGACAAAATTCGCATCAACCCCGGAAACATCGGGGGAGAGGACAACGTCAAAGCGGTAGTCAAAACGTGCAAGGAGAGAAAAGTCCCCATCCGCATCGGCGTCAACGGCGGCTCGCTGGAAAAGCCGCTGCTTGCCAAATACGGCAAGGTGACGCCGGAGGCGCTTGTTGAAAGTGCGCTGGGGCACATCGCACTACTCGAAAAGTTCGACTTCACCGACATCTGCGTGAGCGTCAAAAGCTCCGATGTGCCACTCAATATGGCGGCATACCGGCTACTGCATGAGCGCATCGACTACCCGCTCCACCTCGGCGTCACCGAGGCGGGCACGCCGTCGATGGGACTTTTGAAGTCCGCCATCGGCATAGGTGGGCTTTTGTGCGAGGGCATCGGCGATACGATGCGCGTGTCGCTGACCGTCGACCCTGTGGAGGAGGTCTATGCCGCCAAACGCATATTGCAGGCGTGCAGTATTCGCAAAAGCGGCGTCAATCTTGTCTCCTGTCCGACCTGCGGCAGAACGAGCTACAATATGATCCCCATTGCCGAGGAGCTGGAACAAAGACTCGCGGACTGCAAAAAGAACATCACCGTCGCAGTGATGGGCTGCGTCGTCAACGGCCCGGGCGAGGCAAGCGCGGCAGACATCGGTATTGCCGGCGGCAAAGGAGAGGGACTGATCTTCCGCAAAGGAGAAATCCTTTACAAAGTGCCACAGGAGAAGCTTGTGGATGCGCTGATGGCGGAGATCGAGAAACTCTGATCCAATAAGACACTATTTGATACATAGGAAGTAACCATGGCAGAAAAGATACCGTTTTTTGAAGTATTCAGCGATTTTTCACCCGAATTTGCGCTGCGGGCGTTCCTGAATACTGCCTTCATCACGAATATGGAGCTGGAGCAGGAGCGCCGCATCATGACGCTCGACCTGACTGTGCGCGAAGAGGTGCCGGAGGCGGTGCAGGAGACACTTGCGCAGCTCCTTGCGCAGCATTTCGCGCTCACGCGCGTGGACATTCGCGTGAAGTCCACGGCGATCCCGTTCCCCGACGTCAGTAAGGACGCAGGAAAGAAGATCGACACTGCGGGCAAGGTCATCATGGGCAGGGAGATCAAGGGCAACGTCCTGCCGATGAGCGACCTGACCGCCAAGAGCGGGAAAGTGGTCGTCGAGGGCAAGGTGTTCAAGTTCGACTGTCACGAAACGCGCCGAAGCGGTATGTGGGTAATGGTGCTGGAGATGACGGACTACACCGGCTCCGTGAGCATTCGCCGCAATATGTACGAGCGCGAGATCGCGCCGCTTCAGGACAAGATCGCGCCGGGTATGTGGCTGCGCGTCGCGGGTACGATGGAGCTGACGTTTGACGGCAAGGATATGCAGCTCAACCCGCGCGACATTGAGACTGTCGAGCATCAGGGACGCAAGGACACGGCGGAAGAGAAGCGTGTGGAGCTGCACCTGCACACGAAAATGTCCAGCATGGACGCGCTGGCCGACACGGGCAGCGTCGTCAAGCTCGCGGCGAAGTGGGGGATGCCCGCCATCGCCATCACCGACCACGGCGGAGCGCAGGCGTTTCCCGACGCGTGGCACGCCGGCGAGGGAAAGATCAAAATTCTCTACGGCTGCGAGGGCTATTTCGTCAACAATTTGGACGACCGCATCGCCGTCCACGGCGACAAGGACGGCGACTTTTCCTCGGAGATCTGCTGCTTCGACATTGAAACGACCGGCCTCAAGGTGGCGACTGAGGCGATCACCGAGATCGGCGCGGTCCTTATGAAAAACGGCGAGATCATCGACACCTTCCAGACCTTTGTCGATCCCGAGCGGCGGCTGACTCCGGAGATCATCGGTCTTACCGGCATCACGGATGAGATGCTGCGCGGTGCACCGAAGCTCGATAGCGCGCTTCGTGCGTTTCTCGATTTTGCGGGCGACCGTCCGCTCGCCGCGCACAATGCGGAGTTTGATATTGGCTTCATCCGCGCGGGCTGTAAAAAGTGCGGCATCGACTTCGACCCGACCTATCTCGATACGCTCATTTTCGCGCAAAATCTCCTGCCGGAGCTGGGCAAGTACAAGCTCGACATCGTGGCGGATCATTTGCAGCTGCCGCAGTTCAACCATCACCGCGCGTCGGACGACGCCGTGCCGGTGGCGCAGATGCTCGGCAAGTTCTTCCCGATGCTGCAAACGCGCGGCGTGACGCGCCTGCAGGAGATCAATAATGAAATGCTCAAGCTGCGCCCGCAGGGGGGCAAGACCAACCGCTTCCCCAAGCACATCATTTTGATCGCGAGGAACAAGGTTGGCTTGAAAAATCTCTATCAGCTCATTTCCGCGTCCAATCTCAAATACTTCAAGCGCGTGCCGACCATCCCCAAGAGCGAGCTCAACGCTCACCGCGAGGGACTGATCGTCGGCTCTGCCTGTGAAGCAGGTGAGCTTTACAGAGCAGTCGTTGACCACAAGGACTGGGCGGAGCTCAAGCGCATTGCGTCGTACTACGACTATCTGGAGATCCAGCCGCTGTGCAACAATCAGTTTATGATCCGCGAGGGAACCGTGCGCTCGGACGAGGATCTGAAGGAGTTCAATCGCACGATCGTGCGCCTCGGTGAAGAGCTGGGTAAGCCCGTCTGTGCCACCGGTGACGTTCATTTTCAGGAGCCTGAGGACGAGGTCTACCGCCATATCCTGCTCGCGTCGAAAAAGTTTGCCGATGCGAACGAGCCGCTGCCCATCTACTTCCGCACGACGGACGAGATGCTTAAGGAATTCGAGTATCTCGGCAAGGAAAAGGCGTACGAGGTCGTCGTGACCAACACGCGCGCCATCGCGGATATGGTGGAGGACATCGAGCTTCTGCCCAAGGGGAAGCTCTTCCCGCCGCGCCTTGAAAACTCCGAAGAAGACCTCAACCGCATGGTGTGGGACAAGGCACACGAGCTGTACGGCGAAGAGCTGCCGCAGCTCATCACCGACCGCCTCAACGTCGAGCTTGGCGGCATTCTCGGCAAATACGACGTGGTGTATATGTCCGCGCAAAAATTGGTGCAGCGCTCCAACGAGTGCGGCTACCTCGTCGGTTCGCGCGGAAGTGTCGGCTCGTCACTCGTCGCGTATATGTCGGGCATTACGGAAGTCAACGCCCTCCCGCCGCACTACCGCTGCCCCAAGTGCAAGAATTCGGAATTTATCACAGACGGCAGCTACGGCTGCGGCGCGGATATGCCGGACAAGTTCTGCCCGAAATGCGGGGAAAAGTACCAGAAGGATGGCTTCGACATCCCGTTTGAGACCTTCCTCGGCTACGGCGGCGGCAAGGTGCCGGATATCGACCTCAACTTTTCCGGCGAATACCAGTCCCGCGCGCACGCTCACGCGGTGGAGATGTTCGGCAAGACGCAGGTGTTCCGCGCGGGCACGATCGGCACGCTCGCGGAAAAGACCGCGTTCGGCTTTGTGAAAAAATACCTTGAGGAAAACGGCATCGCCGCGGGAAATGCCGAGGTAGACCGTCTGACGGCGGGCTGCGTCGGTGTGCGCCGTACAACGGGGCAGCACCCGGGCGGCCTGGTCGTCGTGCCGGATGACCTCAATATTGAGGATTTCTGCCCCGTGCAGCACCCCGCGGACGATCCCGAGAGCGACACGATCACCACGCATTTCGAGTATCACTGCATGGAGGACAACCTCTTAAAGCTCGATATGCTCGGTCACGATGATCCCACGATGATCAAGATGATGGGCGACCTCACGGGTATGGACGCGCGCAAGGTGCCGCTCGACGATCCCGATACGATGAGCATTTTCACCTCCTCCAAAGTTCTTGGTTACGAGAATGACGAGGTACTCGGCCCCACGGGCGCGGTCGCCATTCCTGAGTTCAACACGCACTTTACGCGCCAGATGCTTGTCGATACACAGCCGAAGGACTTCAACACGCTCCTGCGTCTTTCCGGCTTTTCGCACGGCACGGACGTGTGGCTCGGCAACGCGAAAGACCTGATTTTGTCCAAGACGGCAAGCGTTCTGGAGACCGTCGGCTGCCGCGACGACATCATGCTCTACCTCATTTCGATGGGGCTTGAGCCGAAAATGAGCTTCAAGATTATGGAGGCGGTGCGTAAGGGCAAGGTCAAAAAGGGCAAGGCGGACGACTGGCCCATGTGGGTCGAGCAGATGCACGAGCACGACGTGCCGGAGTGGTACATCGAGTCGCTCGCCAAGATCGGCTATCTCTTCCCGAAGGCGCACGCCGTTGCGTACGTCATGATGGCATTCCGCATCGCGTGGTTCAAGGTGCATGAGCCGCTGGCGTTCTATGCGACGTATTTCTCCATCCGCGCCAAGGCCTTTGACGCAGCCGAGTGCTGCAAGGGCGCGGACGACATCAAGCGCCGCATCCGCGAGATCGAGAACAACAAGGACGCGACCGCCGTCGAGCAGGATCTGATGACCACGCTCGAAGTCTGCTACGAATTCTGCATCCGTGGCTTCCGCTTTGACACTATCGACATCTACCGCAGCGATGCGACAAAGTTCCTCATCACGGAAAACGGACTTTTGCCGCCGCTCACCTCCGTCCACGGGCTCGGCGAAGCCGCCGCGCTCGACACGGTGGAAAAGCGCAAGGGGAAGACCTTTACCTCCATCGAGGAGTTTTCCGAGTGCTGCAGTAAGCTCTCCAAGACGCATATCGAGCAGCTCAAGGCGCTCGGCGCATTTGCCGGTATGGCGGACACCAGCCAGCTCACGCTGTTCTGAAAAACGCTTATGGATAAGGCAGAGAGCAGACTGACGGTGTTCTTTGAGGAGCCGTTCTACGTCGGCGTTTTTGAGCGCATTGAGGGCAAAAAGCTCTCGGTCGCAAAAGTGACCTTCGGCGCAGAGCCGAGGGAGCAGGAGGTGTACGAGTTTGTACTCAGGCACCACCGTGACCTTGTGTTCTCTCCGACAGTGGAGACCGTCGTGCGTGAGGAAAAGCGCAATCCAAAGCGCGTGCAGCGTGAGGTGCGGCAGCAGATGCAGCAAACCGGAGTCGGCACAAAGGCGCAGCAGGCGCTCAAGCTGCAGCAGGAGCAGTTCAAAACCGAGCGAAAGGTGAAGAGCAAAGAAGAGAAAGAAGCAGAAGCCGAACGCAAGTTTGAACTGAAGCAGCAGAAACGAAAAGAGAAGCATCGCGGACGTTGATCCGCGATGCTCTTTTTATGCTTGATGCAATTTTTACAGTCCTAACTCCACCGCGCGGCGAAGCCGTACCTTGCCGTCAAGGGCTGCGTCAATGGTAGCAATCAGCTCTTCGCGATCCTGATTGAGCGTGCCGCCGAGCGGGAGATAGTTGGACGCATGGTTGGAGCGGAAGATGCTGCCCTCGGAGTCAATGTGCTCTAAGAACACACGCGTTTCATGCAGCAGCTCGACTGGTTCCATCAGCTTAAATTCGCCCGCATCGATCCAGTCGTGCAGGGGTGTGCCGGTATACACGCGCAGCGTGAGGAACGCGATGTAGTCCGGCTTCATCTGCGATACCGCTTTTGCGGTCTCGATGGCGTGGCGTTCCCAGTTGCCCTGAGAGCCTGCCATGCCGTTGATCGCAGTGACGGAGACGGCGATGCCGGCTTCCTTGGCGCGGATGGTCTGCGCGACGGTCTCTTGTGCTGTGACGCCCTTATTGTACTTGGCGAGAAGCTCCTCATCTCCGGTTTCCAGTCCGATATACACGATGCCGAGTCCGCGCTCACGCAGCGTGCGCAGCTCCTCATCCGTCTTGCCCTTGAGCGCTTTGGTAGAGGCGTATGCCGCCACGCGCTTGCACTCAGGGAAGTACTGACAAATGTAGTCAAGTACGGTCAAAAGATAGTCCATCGGCAGCACGAGCGCGTCGCCGTCGGCGAGGAAAGTTTTCTCAATATGGCGGCTGTACGAGCGCGCCTCGGCGAGATCGCCGAGCACCTGCTCAATGGGGTTGATGGAGAATTTCTTGTCCTTATACATGATGCAGAACGCACACTTGTTGTGACTGCATCCGAGCGTGCACTGCACGATGAGACTCCGCGCCTCACTGGGCGGACGGTAAACAGAACCGGAATAATGCATGGATCTTCTCCTTTACTTTTCGGCTTTGACCTTGATCCAGAGCTTACTGAGCTCCTTTTGCAGTG